>ENA-OREC01000526-OREC01000526.1-marine-metagenome-genome-assembly--contig:-NODE-526-length-15367-cov-11.869915_pt1 | contig 15367 bp, 8 predicted proteins | sample MGYA00248626_ERZ508543 | MGnify/ENA primary metagenome ERZ508543 (study PRJEB26211, sample SAMN05518279) | marine metagenome | isolation source: Puget Sound, Washington, USA | host: Bankia setacea... | reverse complement strand
GTAACTGAATCCTTGTCTGGTAGTCTGTAGTAACTGAATCCTTGTCTGGTAGTCTGTAGTAACTGAATCCTTGTCTGGTAGTCTGTAGTAACTGAATCCTTGTCTGGTAGTCTGTAGTAACTGAATCCTTGTTTGGTAGTCTGTAGTAACTGAATCCTTGTCTGGTAGTCTGTAGTAACTGAATCCTTGTCTGGTAGTCTGGTATATATTACAGGGAGTTACTTGTTTATATTGAAGGTTAAAGAAGCTGTTGATTGTGTTCATAAAGTCGTACTCTACTAAGCTCTTCAAGTATTTTATTTCGTAAAATATGTTACAAAAGCACACACATGACGAAAGGGCGTAAATATTAATTACACATTATGAATTTTACACATTCGACAAATGGAATCTAAAAACACGGCATTGACATTTGACATTTGTAATATGTTTTTTACTTATTAATGACTTGACATGTATTTCTTACAAAAAAAGTGTCATTTCAATTTGTGTCAACAACAATATACAAACAACAGGCAATAAACGTACGATATTTTATGATAACTGTATATAAATCACATGCATATCAAAACAAAGGATAAACAAGAGCTCGTGAGTTGGCACATTGTACCCAATCGCCAGTCAATCAACGCTGCATGACATGACGTTGTTTTTCTTGAGCCAGCGCTTATATCAATTTTCGTGGACACTTTTACTACCCCGGATGTAGAAAAGTAGTTCCAGGCGCAGTAACACATTGACTTTATATCAAACCATGACTTTGTTATTATAATCATACTGTACATAGAGTAGTTTTGTGAGTATTTCTCGATATATAAAAATTGTGAAAACATAAAGATGCCATTCACACCTAAGTAGCAAAAGCCAAGACATTGTTTTTATAAAGGCAAACAGTCTAACATTAATATAGACAATAATTACTGTTTTTATCATATTTATCATAATTTCTGAGGCGGTTTCAACTCCTTATCACCGAGCGACAGGTTTTATCTTAGAAGTCAATCGTTTTTAATCGAATAATCGAATCAGACGCGTGCTTTATTGGCGTTTGACTTCAGCAGACGACATCTTGGGTAGTAACGCAGACGACACGGGTTTGTTTTCATAGTGATAACAAAATGATAGACTTTCACTGTTTCTGCGGCGGTTGTCATTGATACATGATGATAATTAGATAATAAAATAACATAAACCCGGGTACTTGTGATTCGTACAAACCAGATTTTATTTATCTTTTGGCTCAATAAAGTACCCCACTAGACGTTGTAAGGAATTCAAATAAAACGAAGCCCCTTTTTTATCTGCAACTGAAATAACCTCTGTCTAGCACTGACTAGTTCATTTAAATCTTTATCTAATGGCGTTTGATTGTATTCCATATCATTCCTCTAATTAAAGAAACTGTCAAAATTAGCTTCACTGACAAATAAAAAGCCTGTTTGTGCACCATTCTAGTGGAGCATATTTTTGTTAACATGTTTAATCTTCAATGATGTGGACCAGAATGCATCTTCAGAATATTCGATAATTAAACAGTAATCGTAGAGGAATTGTTTTAGCTTCAGATTGTTTTACCCAAATTAAACGAAAATGCACATCAAAAACAAAAAACAAAAACACAGACAATATACAACAGCCGTTTTATGAGATTCAAAAGATGTTTAAAATGACAAAATATCGCCAGACGTATAAACAACTATCACAACAAAATGGCGTCTCTTTTCACCCTCAGCGTTACAAAAACCTGATATAATAAACATATGCAACATCTATACAACATATCTAGCTGATATCAAACATTCACACATATTTCTAACGTCTGCTTACAAATGTTACGTCTTTGTTTGCACGTGCGATGTCGTCTGCTGATTACCTCCCGCAGTAGACGACATCTACGCCTAGCAGCCGACATGGTGTTACAGTACAGGAAACCATGACGTAATGTTTATTTTGGCACGAGGGGGTTAACATTTTCACCATATAAAATAAACAAGATATATCAAAATGTGACAAAATCGCGAAATCTGGCGGACATCTTTTCGATTTGTCCTCATTATACTTTAAGCTAACTTCTTGTTTTAATAAAATAGACATGGTACAAATGATGATTTAAATGTGGTCGTTGATATTTTCATTGCTATTGTTTTCTTCTCAACAAATTTAGTTAACACGCTGTCGTTGTTGCTGTCGCTACTGCTGAAGGTGTTATTTTGATTCAGTTGATCAGGTAACCTTATGAGTTGTGTTTTTGTTGACGAAACCGACGTTATTGATGACGATGATGTTGATAACGTCGACAACTGGTTACGATGCTGCTGCTGTTGCTGCTGCTGCTGCTGATGATGATGATAATGGTGGTGACGACGATGACGGTGATACTTAAAGTGTTGTCGTTTTCTCTTCCCTAAATGTACTAGTAAATGTTTGATATATTATAAAAAAAAAAATAAGTCTACGCTTTCAACCAAATTTCATAGAGTACAATGATATTAATTAATTAATTAAGTGAGGAGACAAACATGTTTTTATTATTTAGTATTGTGTATTCTGTCGTTCTCGATTATTGATCCGATGCTTAGATTGTCAATACCATGATTGAAATCGACATAAAATTGTTAAAACAATGGTCATCTTCTAATTAATGACTAATTACATCCACGTGACGAGTTAATTAAAATGTATGTAAATGACACAAAATGTCCCTCGATGTAGAGCAAAGCCCACGTTTACTAACCTCCCTGGCGCCATTCTTAGCGTCGTCTGCTCGTAAGTCTCTCCTGAACAAACATAACTACCATAATTATGTTTCTACCTAAATCTATTTGCTATGTGTCAAACATGGTCAAACGCCGACAATAATAATTATCCAAATATTAACCCAAAGTTTCCACGATGCAATTGAAGACAATAAAAACTTCCAAATAGATCATTAGGGAGTCTAGTTTACCTTTGGTGATTTTAATTTGCTGATTATAACATTAAATTGTATAACAAGTGGACATGGTTGTCGTATTACATAATTAACGCTATATTACGTCATAAACGCATCATTACGTCATATATATGCCATAAACAGGCGAGACTTCGTCTACACAAACCTGGGCGCCTACCTACTTGTCGCAATTGGTTTTAACTTAATATTGCTGTCAAAATTGTTCGACTGGTTACCTATTTTAACGCGCGGGTAGATATTGAGTCTCTGGTTGTCAAGGATGTCTGGTACCAGTCTGTCCACCATTAACCATCAACTTATTACACTTCTCCCCCTTTTGACACACGCGGGGTGATGTTTACAAGTTTGATAACTATATTTATATTTAAATGAACAGTTTGATTGAATACTCACATTTAAATAACGTTTTAACAAAGAGCCCGTATGTATGAAATAAAACCGAACCTTATATAATATACCTTTTTATTCAATCATTCAAACCATATTATATATTGAACACTCGTAGCCGTTTTCTGAGGTCAATATGAGTATGTATCGACCTCAGAAAAGTGATATCGACCAATAATAAACAATCTCTTTTTGTTCAGGTCCACACATCATTATATTGCCCTAATTGAACAGCTATACTCATGTAATATAGATGTGTATCTGGGGTTTAATCCACCCTGAACTATTGGTCTGAATCTTATAAAACTCTTAAAGGTTTTTAGTGACAAAGACAAGGTCAAAATATCTACACACACGTATTCAATAAGTTATGATTATGTTCGCCTTTATTTTGACAGCGGAAGAAACTAGAACTAACCGTCGATCTAAACGTTAATTAAACATATCATTAGAAAACACACACACACGAAACCATGTAACAAATGTTTCAATTTAAACATTGAGTCATAATGTAACATTTATTCGTGTCAAAAAAGGGGCGGGTAGGGGAATTTAGATAATGTTGTTAGTTAGTTCCTTCTATATAAAACAACAAGGTTATCAAGTGCGACTCGATCTAAACCCATGTAAAACAAAAACAGAGGCAAAAACACAAAGTTACAAAACAAGGGCAAGTTTGAAGTTTTTCCACTGACGAGGTAATTAAATATATCTGAAACATTAATTAAGTCATGGGTCCCATATTGGTGATCTATGGTGTACGTCAAGGCGGCCTACTAATGGCGCCTTTATTAAGGTTCTATACTATCCAGCGTGTCAAAGGCCATGTTTCGGCAAAAAGCTTGTCAATATCGGCGACAAAATCCTAGCCGTTTGTCAGTAACAACATGGTATTGTCTATTTCCATGTTTTCACTGGACACAAGTCATCAATTTGTACCTATCTAATTGTTCAACCATCCTTTTCAACAATTCGTTACACTAACGCGTTTTTTTACGTTTAGCGTGTTTTTGCGTGTTTTTTTCGTTAGTCTGAGTCATTTTGAAAACACCTTTGAACACGCACCTGAAACCACCTTTCACGTTAATTGTATCATTGTTTCCATTATATGACAAAGCTGGAACGTACAAAGCTTTCAGCTATCCACTTTCGTCTTTTTTGACCATCTTTTTGAAGTTGGAGTGCGACGCTTTGTCCTTTTCACCCCATCAAACATAGAATAAAACATGACTTAACATACGAGCCTACATACGAGAATGATGGACATAACGACTGCACTTTCACTTGAATATATGAAATTCAACAAGACCAATAATTGTGTTATTAACATGATTTACTTTAGATAGAAGCGCCTTTTTGTACACGTAGGTTTTTACATGTGTACGCTACAATCGTTTTGTTTTTGTTTTAAGCAATCTCTACTTTACATAAGCCTAACTTTCAGTTAATTCGAAGCAAAAGACATTCCTAATAAATTGCAGCTTAACAACACAACTTTATTATATTATCGGACACTTGGAATTTGTCATTTGTCATCAAATATTAACATGCGTTCAGCATACTTTGAAAAATGCATTTCTCAAAAGATTCTCAGCAACTGACAACGTGAAACCTTGAAATAAGAATCATCGACGAGAACCAGTTATCACATGCATTTTCAATTTTAACCGACATCTATAAACCTAATTTACACCCGGTATGCACGTATATCATCAACTTGATTTAATCTGCATGATAAAGTACTATATTTGCACCATATCGGCAATAAATTAAAAGTTATATAGGAAATAGTTCTGCTTCTGTACAATTGATGTATGAATATCAAGACGGCTTTGAATCAGATGTTAAATTTCACAGTTCTCGGCTGCTGCCATATCAAATTATTAAAACGATAGGTAAGGATTATGATATCATGAGTACATTAAACTCACACACTTACTAGAAACAAAATAAAATCTCCGATATTTACGAAGGTTCCTATATGTCAATTATTTGTGTGTGTTTTACAGGTTGGTTGTGGACGATACTCTTATCTACATGGTGTATGAACCAAGGAGCTCACCATGACATTCAATCTCAAACAACGTTTTATTTCTTTAATCGTACTACAACGAGTCAAGGGTAAACACGTATACAAGTACACAACATAGACATGTACTTGAATTAAAAATAATAAAAATAATATAGTATGACTATACAAGATGCGTTACTAACCTGTCTGTGACCTTCATTGTTTTGGCCACTGTACTGTGTATTATGTTACTAAGAATAAGAATAAGAAATTATTGAAAATATATGAAACTAGCTGGGGTATCTATGCTCAAAATTTGCAATCGATTGGCAACTATTTGTTTATTTACAACTACATTTTTGTATTCAAAATATGTTACATGTATAAACATATCATTAGTACTGTAAATGGTCAAACAAATGTTGCTGCGGCAGACGACAAAGGCCACTGGCTACTATTGCAGCGTCCAGTAATAAATTTGTCGGACATGATTCACTACAAATTTCCAGCGATAGTTCTACACCTTGGCGTCTGTTAAAGCGTAAAACATAAAACAGTGCTGCAGACCTGTCCATCTGATTATTATAATGGCTATTTAAATTACTGTTTACTAGACATATTGTTATTTCTGGGAGACATTTCACCATGTATGTTGTTACAATATGTCAAAAAGCAGAAGACTAAAGGACATAGTATGGCGCCTTGTCGAACTCCCTAATTGTTCACAGAAATTCGGCCATACATCACTCGTCCGTTCACAAAACCCCTTGTTTCTTTCACGTCATATCGCAAGCTGAGAGTCATAGGTCATAATAATTGATATGTCCACTAATGGCTTTGTTAAATTAACATGGCGGTTGTCAAAGAGCATGATCTATGGTGACAGTTCGCGGGCCGGCGTGTACCGAGTAGATACTGGGCCGTCAACTACGTGAATTGGGAGAGTGGAGATGATGGTGTAACAGTACATATTTCACCTGGGTGGCACCTCTGGCCTACACCATGAACATTACAGGACAACCTATAGAAACAACCTCTTTGTCAGTGATATAATTTCCTCATTGCCTAGCTATCATTTTGGACTCAATCATACACCCTGTTTAAGTTATTGTTGATAATGTTAAAATGAAACGTTTTTTGTAAACATGTTCTTGCTAATTACAGCTTAGTGCTGGTTCAAATAAGAAAGAACGGGTTTATGATCTGAATAGTGATTGTCTAATAATATATTGTATAATGTGTGTGTCCAAACTAACACGACCAATTCTTAATATGATGACAATTCGCTGTCTAATATTGGGGGCCTGTAACAATGCCATAACGTTTATATTACTTACAACGCTTCTCGAAAATGGTGAAATCGTGGCAAATTCACATGACCTAGAAATACCGCCTCAAATAGCTCTTACCAAACAGTGAGGGTTTTAATTAATTAGTGAATCCAACACAATTGGTACACTACATGTTAATACAATTACTCGGATGGCAGTTTAAACCAGGTTTCCTTAAATTTGATGACAAGCTGTGTTGTTTTAATGCGGTCTGACGGGGCGTACCGGTGATCATGAAACTCAGAGATGCAACACTACTCCCCGCTTTTGTGGTGGTGGTGCTGTAGCTTTGTTGTGTCTGTTGCCTCTTGGCTTTATGCTTTTTGTTTTGCCGTATTGTACAACCCTTGCAGATATTGTCCTAAACACAACACAGTTGACAACATTGCGTGCACATTTGATTTTTTGTTTTGTTTTGTACTAAATTGCTTGCGAATGTGAGACAATGTTGCACCGAAACTATGACAAGTTGGAACAGTGGTAGTGGTGATATTCATGGCATGCACATTGGAGGAGGGACGTTGGGGGAGTATTCAAGGGGAGAAACAGGGAGTTACAGAGGGAGAGAGTACAAAGGGGGGGGGGGATAATGCATCTGGCAACGCATATATCACACCAAAATCATCCTAGGTTGACAAATGACATTGATTAAACGGGCCTTGATCTGTTTGTAGCTGAAAGTAAAGGCACATAGACACTGCAGCCAGAGCGGCGACTGTGAACAAGGCCTGTGAGGACGCTTGTGATGTCGGCGAGGCTCAATGTCATAAATTTGTTGAAACTTGCTCACATCTTCGGTAATTGGCAGGTTAACGGGAGAGCCATTTGCCTGACACCACTTTGTTTTCTTAATATTAGTTTTTGTGGTAATATGGCTGTCATATTTAGTATTTGGGGTTTTCAAAATGGCTGACAGGTAACTAAGCCTATACCACAGGTCGAAGTGATGACATGTGGAACTTCGTAGATCGTAAACTAACGTTCTCGCAACCTCTTGTCCCACGTGTACCAAACCATCGAGACAGTTACAGAGCCCAGAGCGAGGCTTGGGTGTAAGGTTGAAGTAGGTTTCGCACCTAGGTCCTAGTGACACGATCAAAAAGCGATAGTTGGACGTCAGAGTGAATGATGGTGTTTTTATATCATGACATGCAAATGCTCAAAGTTCAGGATTGCTTTTTCGTTACCTTTCATATATGACTTTAAAGGTACATGACGTTCACAATGTTTTATATCACATCCTAACTAATCAACTAACCGTTAGTCGTATAAGTGTTCATTACATGTGCTCCTTTCATAAACAAATAAGAGCTGAAAGCAATACCATTCTAAAAGGAATCCCCCCTGGAGAGACTTAGTAGAGACGAATGGTCAAACTGACAGCAAGCATGTTGATGAGTTTACACATTTATTCGTGATGTTACTTATACATGATTAAATACAATAAGTTAAATGTGTAGTTTGTAAAACAGTCATTGTGGAAAATGCGCCATATATGTATGTTTGTGACGTGACCTATTCATCTTAGGCAAAGCCATATTTGAAACCAATTGAGAATATCGGCTCATGACATGGTTCTAGTTTCAGTTTATTAAACAATTAATGTGTTCAAACGTCTCCTAACATATTGATATAAATAGAATGGCGGGTACGATATTCCATAGTGGGTACAATGTTTGTTTAACAAAAAGAAGATGTACACGTTATGAGTAGATAGTGATGTTACTGATTCGAAAGAACAATGATGTTAACGTATGTTTCGTAAAGATAAGGCTTCTTTAGTATGAACATTTATAGACCAAATATACTACAAATGTACGTACATCAACTGAACATAGTACACCACAACTGTATGGCAAGTGGATACGATCTAATAATATGGTTACATCTCTTCCTGTATTAATATACATATAACTGGTTACAATGCACGTGGAGTAGTTCAAAATACATGTACATGTATAACAATAAACAAGAAGAGTTTAACTGCTTAGCCTTAGTACCTATACATTGTAATGGCGGTTTATGAACTAAAGAAACATATCCGGGTTTTTGAAATGGCATATGCTATACTTATAAATCATGTAAGCTACACTTTGCGGCACTATCCGAATGGTATCAGTAACATGTTAGTTGTCATACCTCCTTCTTTATTCATAAACGTGCCAAATGCAATGTTATCGGACCAAATACGTGTTTATCTATCAAACATCTTTAAAAAGGCAAGAGTAATCAAGGGAGATAAGATCTTAGAACACGGTATAAAATTTCTAAATATGTAGAACAGGGACCGGAACTCATATCTTGGATACATCATTATTTCACATCCAAAGATACTGTTATTAGATAAATGGACAGCCTTTTGTTTTGTGTCCAGCGATGAAACGCTACATCTTAACATTTGACAGCAGGAAAGGCGCGTGCGGCCATCTTTCTTAATAATTGACCACTGACACATCCCTGTCAAAATTGTCATTATATTCTAATCTTTTTGTCTTTCACTTGATATATGACCACTTATCCTGTCACAAACTACATTTATAACAAGTATGGCGAAAGGCGGGCAAGAACTTATATCTATAGTTTACGTTTTTGTTCATATTTGTAATACCTAGGTATCCACTTTAAAGGGAAGATCATAAGACGTAAAAGGAAATATCTTGTCAGGTTACATGTGTGGTATAATGGCTTTATGGGACTCGTATGACACCCCTGCAATACGGACAAAATAAATCAAACAGTGTTTCTTTTATTGATGTTTTACTGAAGTACTTCTGTTTTGCGCGTTAGCTGTCGTCATATCAATTAAACGAATGCTTCCTGGCCGTATTTTCATATAGTATACACTTATTACACTTATTTTCCTTTACGATATACTTTATACACACTTATCAACACGTATTGCAGTACAATTTACGGTTGCTATTCTGTGACTGGTTATGGATAGTTTAGTTGTAAGGAAGTTGTTCATGTAACACATTTATATTGTAGTGTTCTTCCGGCGTATTTGAGGACAAATGTCGTATACTTTGCCTGGTGCGTTTTCATCGACTCAAACGTGCGAAGCCATCTCAAATACGAAATGCTTTAGAGGCCCACCTTTCTGATACAATTACATTCCTATTATCATATGTTTAAGTGATTTTGAGGAATAGTTGACCTTAAACTCATACATCTGCATAAATACTTGATTTTGTTTCTACAGAATGTGTTATTCTCCACGTTTTATCTAAATTAAAACCAACACCAACTATTAACACATATATCCACTTTACTATAAAACTAAGCGATAGGAGCTGTTTTCTGCGACATATACTGTAATGTACTTGCAAGATACCGAATAAAGCATGGGAGACAATCCAATCTTCGTTTATCATCACTTGAAGGTAAGACGGAACAATGCTATTTGGAAATCTTAAGATGTCATTGTAAACTAGAAACACAAAGCGTCCGACCCCCTAAGACGTTAGTGAAGTCCTTGTTACCAGCTTCTTCTGCTTGTTACTAGAACTCACATTGACAGATTTTACGCTCCGAACCGCACGTGACACTCCAAGATGGCGCCCGAAATCTTGTAACACAACGTGCTTTACATGCATTTTAAAGCGTTTCCCTGGTTCCTTCACGCGTTATTCTATTGTTAACAAGATCTAGAGTGACAAACTTAAGATGGCTTGAACATTCGACCGAGTACAATGTAATTAAACAATCATATCTTTATCATTCGACTCGCTGAGGATCCGCGCTTTGGTGATCGCCATTTTGTTTAAACGAGGGTCAAACATGCTCACATGAACCCAGACTACTTGTTGAAATAATCGCCCATTGGATATCTCCCTCCCAACTTTTTCATACAACAAGAACGTTGTAACTACAGTGTGTACGACCTTAGTTATCAAATTCAGAGAAATAACGTTTTTTTCTTAACGTGTAGTTAGTGTGTAAATATATGTAAAAGAAAGTGAATAACTTGTCAAACTTGTCAATTGTACATGTATAATAATTCATTTAGGCAAAGGGAGCGTATTCCCGTAAATGTTAATTAAACGTAAGCGAGTGTAGAAAACAGTTTTTTGTTTTATTTTATTAAAAATAAATTACATATGCTTTTGTGGAAGGTTCCTTTTCCATATATAGTTTAACTGACTTGGACTAACAGTGTGACGTTAAATGATGGTTGCTTGTATTCCCTTGCCTCGTGTGTTCAGAGTGATGCCTAAGTTCGATTCCCTGTACAAGATACAACAATTTAATGCGAGTCCTCTAAAGGTCGTGGCTAGGGTTCGATGGCAACTCAAAATCAGACCTTCTAATCGTTTGACGATATGATAAGTGATCTTTGTTGTACATGAGTGAGAGTATATAGGCTGATTAGTTATGTCATATGGAGAAACAGAAACACGCACGTGTATAGTTAAACACAGTATTAACCTCAGCACTCGGTCTAGAGATGGAAACAAATGCAGTAAGACGTTCTTGCTGTTTGAGTTGAGGCGTGAGACATTGCTACTGCACAGCGATCATTAAATGTTAATATGGATAAGATGATGTGTAGATTCTGTGATTAAATGTGAAAGGTGACACGGTTGTAATCACCTATCTGTGTAATGATTAAAGAACTGAAAGTGGGCAGTAAAAATGGGGGCTCGGGAGGAGTGGGTTGACAGAGTGCGGGCAAAGAACAAAGCGAGAGACATGCTAAAATACACTCCGTCCAAGGCTAAACAACTTGTTATAGTAAATCATCTCTAAGCATATTGATGGACGAGAAGAGAGATAATGGCATGTGCATTTAAATAAGGAGGTATATAGAGCACTGTGGCAATGACTTCTCGTGCTGTTTTGAATGGTATGTACGTGCATGTAAGAGTAAACCGCTGAACGACTTGGATCATAGTTTTATGCCATGTTGAGAGACGCATTATAACTGCAGCATGGTATACACAATCATGTACAGGTTGCTGATTCAGATGTTATTTGATTACTCCCTGCTTTTAAAAAGGACTTAAGAACATTCGTACAGCATACACGTTTATAGAAATAAAATACCTTATACCAAAGTAGTCAACATGTTAACCAAATGTACATCTTCTTGTCTTTCGGTAGTAGAGGGCTTTCCGATAAACTGCATATGATTTGTCTGAGCTTTCCATTGTTACTTGTGTTAGAAAGCGCCATTAGAGTTATCCGCAAGCATATGTTTCCCTAATGAGCCGCATTTAACTCGTTATTGCCGACAAACCCATCCCTCCAATAATTGTCACCATTGCTTCTGTTGTGAAGTTTACTCAATTACAAGTACATCTGTTTGTTGGTTTGACATGTAACATCAAATTATCCTCCGACAATGGACCCGTATTGTGGCATCTTATTGATATCTTTTCTAATTTGTGAAAATTACCAACCGCGTAACGGATCCTTTTGATGCTTTGGCGGTGTCGCGCGTAAAATCACATCGTTGTGAAAACTGCAATAAAAGTTATGATCAACAAAAATATTACTACTGTACATATCAGGGTAGGTGCCTTAATTCGGATATAATTTTTAGAAAACACACGTTCGCAAACAGATGGTGATAAATCATACGGCAGATCTGTTTTGTCGTGGGTAATTTGACACCCCGGCGCAAAGATACCCCGAAGTTTTGAACTATTTTATCGGCGCAATAAACCTCAGAACATCATAGAGGCCGCTCCTAATAAAAATACCTATCACGCACCTTGTGCTGTCATGCGCCCGCCTTTGGTTACGATGGAAAAGGTCCGAAATTGCCCGAATGGCACGGAGACTTGTGTGTAATGCCGCTTACAACAAATGTGCGCATTAAAATGTAATAAAGCGTCATTAAACGGTGATATAGCCCATTGTTACTGAGCAAAGATAACAATCTACAGGGTGTTATAGTTTTGTTAGGCATTCATATTTCAGTAGTTTCACAAGTTGTTAAGCATATAAGATGAACTGTCAGTAAACTACTCAGATAATGTACTGAAATGGGGTTAACTCTTTTGGGAACGAGAAGAGAGACGAAAATATGCTTCGAAATACAACCAGTCTTGTTATAATAGCAAATTGGGAGATACACTAATTATGTTGTGAATATTTGATGAAAGCACTGATGGCTCTCAAAGCCACACGTATTAGCGTAAGGTAATTTGTACTCTCTTGTAGATCGTCCAACATACATGTATAATGTTAGAACTGTCCAATATTGACCGCGTAAAGGGTTAAAAACAACAAACATATTAAATTTAAGCCAACTATGAGTTAAAGACCGAACCGTACCAGGGATCAACTCTAGAGAAGGGACATGTAGGGTTAAACGTGAACGGGTTCTAAGTGTTAGTTGATACAGAAACAGATACGTCAAGTAGTTGTATGAGGGTGGTCAAGTAAATAGTATAAGACTAATTCCACATACAAAGGAAGACTAGCTTTCAATTGATCTGCATTTACTTGCCAATGAATTTAAATTTTTAACAAAAAAATGTTTTCACTTTTACATGATCATGTATGTATGTGTGTGTGTATGTGTGTGTGTGTGTGTGTGTGTGCGTGCGTGCGTGCGTGCGTGCGTGCGTGCGTGCGTGCGTGCGTGTGTGCGTGCGTGCGTGCGTGTGTGTATGTATGTATGCACTATAAACCGTAAGCCTACTGATATCAATGTTTCTATTTTTAATCCAACCTAAATGATTTGTTTTCATAAGTCTACCCATCTTTACCCGACTTTCTTTGTGCTTTAAGTTTTCATGCCGTGACAAAAACGCGACAATTACCATGTTTTCCAGTGAATAATAGCTATATCATGTGCTAAGCGACCCTGACAAGCTGTGTTTAGTCAAAACGTCGTAGAAATCAGAAGTGATATCCGCTGATTTGGAAAACATCAGATGTGTGAATTCAAAATCGTTCCCACTACGACGATGAGGTTTCAAAAACGATCCCCTTGTCATTATGTGTCTCGTGTTTCACTTGTACAATCATGTTTATTCATGGGATTTATTTCACCGGGAGAAAACTATACCCTCACCGTCTGTAACACGAACTCGGTGGTGTTTAAAATGCGGCAATATGTTGAAAATCACGGACCCTTTATTTGCACTCGTTTCCATCGAGCCGCGCATGGGGACTAGTAATCGCTCGAAAACGCCAGAAAATGTCTTAGACTGTTGAAACGTAATTGCTCCATCGCATGCGGTTTCACATTCAGAAAGTGATAAACCCTCTTACAAATTCATAAACGAAGAAGCCGGCCTACTCTCGTTTTGTCCATCATCTTAAAAGGCGCAAATAGCTTTTGACGCTTCCGGTCCCAAAGGTATAGTAGGGCTACCATTAAGGGGTTATTTTCGAAGTTTAATGTTAGCTTTTCGCACAAAATAAAGATACACAGTCCAGACAGGCACTCTTTGCTTACCAGTAAATGTATGCATGTACAGGGAGATTCTTAGAACGTTAGCTGAGCGTACATACTAATCAAGCGGGCTTCTTCTTCATTGTTTACAGTTGGCAGATGTTGCTTAATATTTCCATGACTTCTGTTTAACACTCCGCTTTGATGCTAAGTGTTTGTTTTTTATTCTAAAAGTGTTCAAAAAGTGTGCGTTATCTTCAAAACAATTTACATGTATTTTTCAAAACTGCGTGTGTTAACAAGTGTCTGTTCTAATGTACACCCAGTTGTTATTGCAATTGCTAAAACTGTTCAAAGGGACAAAACTCTAACAAACCTTACCGTCAAACAAAATGCGGAGAATATAAAACCTATATACACAGTTTCACACTGTCAAAACTATCAGAGTTAAACTTTTTTACTCGTAAAACTCTGTACGAGAAAACGACAAACAACCATCAGCGATAGCAACAACAACATTTACGGCATACATTTCCCTCTGCACAGAAATAACTTTACGTCCATTACACTTTTTCTGCAAGTGACCACTGTCAGCAAAAAGTCTTCAATTTTCTCGTTGACTGCACTTTGGTTTACTTTGATAAATTCTTAGCAAAGCAAACAAAAACCGTTTTATTAAGATATGCTATAAATTAACTGATAATTAATAGAGTTTTCAAAAACGATGTCCTAGTAACATTTTACGTAGTATGGCAATACAGAAGTTCAGACGAGAAAAATATGCGAGACAGAATATGTAAGAACGTGGCATTTTAAACTTTCAAACGTGGACGAAGATCAAAGCAACACTATTCTAAATACATATTTCGTTTATAACAAATAGGTCCAAATCGCTCTTATCCGTTGAATCGAGATCTAAATGTGACAAAATCGCTCAAAACTATTCACCCCTGTCAAGTCGGTGCGGTATGAGTTTTTAAGTCCGTATTTTGTTTCTACTTTTTTGTCAGTATCCGTATTATTTATGATTTTGACCGACACGACATTTTTGTCATCTTGTTATTTTCCTAGATTTGCTGTGATGATGAAGGAGGCAGTCAGCTGTTTAGATGTACCTGGCGTCTAACATCAGTGTTAACGGCGCGGTCCTTCGAGTTCGTTAAAAACTTAGACATGACCAAAAATGCGTTGTCATGGAAACCGTTGTATGTGGAAGTATTGATGGGGTCCCTTGCTGTTGCTTTACTCTCCCATGTTTTATATTACCTCCTAGATAGTTTAGCGTACAAAACAATTGAGTTATGATTTTCGTGTTTTTTTGTGTTCTTTTGGGA
>ENA-OREC01000525-OREC01000525.1-marine-metagenome-genome-assembly--contig:-NODE-525-length-15370-cov-13.844242_pt1 | contig 15370 bp, 6 predicted proteins | sample MGYA00248626_ERZ508543 | MGnify/ENA primary metagenome ERZ508543 (study PRJEB26211, sample SAMN05518279) | marine metagenome | isolation source: Puget Sound, Washington, USA | host: Bankia setacea... | reverse complement strand
AAAAAAAGTCATATGGCCTTTGACCTCTAAGTATGACCTTGACCTTGAATCCAGCCATCTGGAACATTGCTTCTGCATGTCGTCTCAGTATGGTTAACATTTGTGTCAGGTTTCTTCGAAATCCTTCAAGGGCTTTAAGAGTTACAGAGCGGAAGGGAATTGCTAACGGACAGACGGACAGACAGACGGACCCAGCCATCAAAAACATTGCTTCTGCACATTGTCTCAGTCTGGTAAACATTTGTGTCAGGTTTCTTTGAAATCCTTCAAGGGGTTCAAGAGTTACAAGCAAGGCTTAAAGAAGTGTAAACAAAAGATGCTTGTAAAACATTATGTCCCAATTTTTTTGTGTATGAAGAAGAAATTTAGTTTGGGAAATTGTAACTTTAACTTGACCTTTGACCCAGTGACATGAAAATCAATCCGATTCTTGTGCTACACACGATGGATGTGTGGACAAACTTTGAGGAAGGTAAGACAAGGTGTTCTTGAGTTATTGATCAGAAACAAAAAGGTTACTGATATACCGACCGAATGACCTACCAACATGTGCAAAGCAATATACCCTCTTTTCTTCGAAGGGGGGCATAATAACAACCAAAATATATATTTGTATCCATATCAATGATTGTGAAAGGGCGTCAGTGCCCAAAATCAAACTAAGACTGCAGGAAGAAATAGGCTTGGGTCTCAAACTGTTGACAATATAATGATGGTAAAGTTGATGGGTAGTGACTTAAAATCATTTAACTTCATGAGGGCTCTTCAGCTGTGGAGGGGGGATAAAGTTAGTAAACTATTCAACTACAGTGACAGTTCAAATCAATGTCAAATTTCCAGCTAACAGTTTAAAATTAACAGTTAAAAGTGTAAAGTCAATTTGTCACAAACAGTGACATTGTGTTAAGTTAATTTGTCACAAACAGTGACATTGTGTTAAGTTAATTTGTCACAAACAGTGACATTTTTAGTTTATTTGTAGTATTTATCATCATGTGGAAGAATTGGAAGCAATGAGTACAGGTACCAGAACATAAACAGGTAAGCACTTGTTATGAATTGTGATGTTTTATACATAAAATTTGAAAATGTCCCCCTCATTTTCAAAGGTCCACTCAATTTTGAATCCTAGGCAGGAGACTGTGAGATTTTAACCCAAAAAAACAAACAGAATTTTATACATTGTGTATCATCAGGAAGCAGCTGCTCACCATACAAGCCCTTATTTAAGCATATGAAGCTCAGAGACTAATCATAGTTGTGCAGCACCTAACCTTCTACAGACAAAATAGTGTAACTTCCCAGTTCTTTCCCGCATTCTAGTTGTTCCACCAGGGAGGTTCAGGGCACGTATTTACTAACATTGTCTTAAGACTTTACCTACAGACTTAGGCTCAGTTTTTTACTTTGTAAAGGTGACTTCCAAAATTGTTGCAAAGGCTAGTGACTTTACAAAGCATTGGGGATGTAACCAGTTTAAATTTTTCATTTTAAGTCCCTATAACATATGTTCTCGCCTTCTCAAACTAAGTTTAGTCTACTATTTGTCTGAAGTCCACTTATTCGCTCATAGTTAAGACCACTATATTCAGTCCATTTCACAATCAAACTTAAACTCAGTAACAGACTCAACTTAACTCAAGTCTGTCAAGTCTATTAATTTTAGACTGCCTTTATCTACTCTGTTGTATGTCTGTTTTTAGTCTCAATTGTCAACAAAATGACTGTATTTTTCCACACTAAAACAACAGTTTTGCCAATTTTAAACACTTTAAAATTAAAACCTACTGTTTTGCTTTGTCCAAAATATCCTTTTACGGCTCCTATTGGTGAGAAATAAGTCAAAATCAACAAAACTGGCATCAACATGTAATGGGTGATTAAAGCATTGGGGCCAAACATGGAAATTGGCTAATGTGACACCCATTTCAATGAATAAAACAAATTTGACTCAATAGAATCAAAACCATGAAACCAGCTCTTCGGGGGAAATACTGGGAATGTCCAGTTCTTCTCATAGAAAACGAAATTCTCTGAGGAAAAGAAAGTGACATCAAAAGCTTACCAATGCTCTTTGGAGACATCTCTTAATCTGTTATTCATGTTCTGTATTGCCACGGTAAGAGCCTGAAACAGATTACAAAGACAGTTTAACATAAATGGATAGGTTGGTCTAGGTACGTTGGTTTCCTCTAATACTAGGGTCAAAATCTTTACCAACAAGAATGATTAGTACAAGTTGTTAAAACTTGTTTGGTAATTGTTGTAAAATAAAAAAGTTTAAACTTAAAAAAGGCAGTCCAAATGACAGCTATATCCCTGTTGAAGCTTCAATGCATAAGTAAGTTATATCGCTGACAGGAGCATGTGTACTCTGACCTTTGAATGTCTCGTGTGACCTTGACCTTTGAGATATGGACCCAGGTAAAGGTCACTGCACATTTTTAATAAGGACAACATTTGTACAGAGTTATATGGTAATCCATCAATGCATAAGAAAGTTATAGTGCGGACATGTGCATATGTACTTTAAATGTCTTGTTATGGCGATCATTAAGGCAAAACAATTTTTGAATCCAACCACAATCAACAAAGTTATGGCCCGGAAAGGAATGCGGAAGGACGGACAGACAGCAGACAACACGGCAGCTATATGCTCCCCCATAATATTTTAGGGGAGCATAAAAACCCCACCTTTTATGAAAATATTTAAGGAGAGACAACTCAAGTAAAATGTGAGGTAAGATTATGGTTCTTGTCTACTGCATATCCTCTATCATTTCAATCCCTTTTATACTATCTGAGATATGGCCCAGACAAGAGGGAAATGCGATCCTGCATTAAAGCCTGATTTTTATATTTTTCTCCTAATTTTTCAACACAATGAATGTTTTTAAGTACAATGCAAAGGTCACAATGTGGCATATCAGTTTAAAGGTCTCGATGTGAATAAAAAGTTCAGAATGTGGTAAAAGCATGAAATTTTGTATAATATTAATATATGTCATGGAGAACATTTTTAGCTATGGACCCAATCTGAAAATTGAAAGTGGCGGGAACGGCAGCCATCTTAAAAATGACGGACATTGGATTTCTATAAAATAATTCAAAAAGTCATAGCAATTGTAATAAATAAGCTATTGACATAAAACTTGGTAAATAGAGTAGCAGTACTTATACCAATAGCGTGTTGAACAAAATTTATAAAAATATTACCCATATCGCATGACGGCCATCATGAAAAATCATGAAAGTGTAAATTTGGTCAAGATCTTATTTTTTTTCAGTTGACACATGATTTGATGTACATTTATATAGATAGTGTTCACTTTTTGTATTATTGTTAAGGGTACAATCAAGTGATAAAGTAAAGTAGGTAACTTTTTGTTACCCTTGAGCAATTTTTTATCACCACTTTACTCTTCATGGTGACATAAATTGTTATTTTGTTTATATTGTTTCACAATATGGAAACCATACTTGTGGTGCTATTAGTCTATTTGAACTGAACTTAATATCTAAAGTAACTCTATTGAATGAGAAATATGTACCATAGATTGTGTGCATATGAATAACGTCCTGTAAACTACGTTACCTGGTAAAACGCCATAATATTACGTTACATATAACACTTGCTAATATGGCTTCACTTTATGGATACCATACTAGTAGTGTTATTTGTCTAGTTGAATCTTACTTAATATCTTAAGTTACTCTATGGAATGTGAAATGTGTTCTGTAGTTTGTTTGCATATGAAAAGTTTAAACTGTATTTATTTTACAAACGATTACAAAACAAGTTATACAACTTATATTAATCATGCTCTTGACACCGATGTTTGCGTTCAGATGGTCTTCGTGTGGGAGGAAACCGGAGTGCCCGGAAGAAACAGCGGTGAGAGGTGAGTGCGTTAACACTGCGCCAGCCAGACAGCCTATGTATTTAGCCCTGTGAACTACGTTACCCGGTATTGCTCCATAATGTTACATTACTTATCACATTTGTGTATACTTTATATATGATAAATGATGTACACTAAGTTTACTGTATGCTTAGTTTGTAAAACAAAATCCTATGTGAAAGATAAATACTTATTGCAAATGTTTCTTACATATTTAATATGTAAATAGTACACCAAAGCATGTGTCAACTGAAACAAATAAGATCTAGACCAAATTTACACTTTCATGATTTGTCATGATGGCTGTCATGCGATATTATGCAACACTGTGTGTGAGTATGAAGTAAATCGGTTGACAAATGAAAAAGTTATTAGAGGAAAACAAAACTTTAACTCAAATTGTTAGTAACGCCAGACGCCCGTCCGCCTGCCTGGATTCTATAAGCCAAAATTTTCTTCAAAAAATCCAGCTTACAAGCATCCATTATGAAAAACAAAGCTATGGCCTGGAAGGAAAATTTGCTTCAAGGGCTCTGTGACCTTAAGGGTAGCAACCAGTATTTTGCCTGGAACAGTTCAATTGTATCGAACAATATCTAAATTCCACTATAAACAACAAAGTTATAGCCTGGAAGTGAATTTGCTTCAAGGTATCCCTGTGACCTTGACTTTGAAGGTAGTGACTCAAATTTTACGCACAACTCTTTGTCTTGTTATGACGCTCATTTGTGCCAAACAATATTTTAATCCAACCACAAACAACAAAGTTATGGCATTATCAGCCAATTAGCGACGACTTTGCATGTGCCAGATTGTGATTGAAATTGTATTGCACCCAGTCGACACCCGGTTGGATTTTTTGTCAGAGATATTTTGTCGACTGGATTAATCAGTCCAAAATAAGATGCATAAATGTATGAAGAAGAAATTCATTTTTGGAAATGGTTATTAAACAAATAGTCGTTTGCATATTTGACAGTGGTCAACCTGACCTTTGACCAAGTGACCCCAAAATCAATAGGTGTCCTCTGCTACCCAGAATGGATGTGTGGACCATGTATGAGAAAGGTAGGTCAAGGCATTCTCGTGATATTCATTGAAATGGTTTGGGGGAATTTGACCTTTGACCTTGGGCCCAAAGATCAATAGGGTTCCTCTGCCACCAAGGATGTGTGGACCAAGTTTGAGGAACGTAAGTCAAGGCGTTCTTTAGTAATTGATCAGAAACAGTTTTGGATCATTTGACCCAAGTTGACTGCAATGACCTTGACCTTTGACCTAGCGATTCCAAATTAATTGATTTCCTCTGATACCCAGGATGGATGTGTGGACTAAGTCTGAGAGGAAGGTAAGTCAAGGTGTTCTTGAGTTATTGATCAGAAACAAAAAGGTTACTGATGTACCGACCGAGCGACTGACATGTGCAAAGCAATAACTAACTGATAGGCTACCTTTCAAACAAGTCACTTTTTGATAAATAATATGATAGATAGCTAAGGCTATCACTGAATGTGATGAATACCCACCATCCCTGATTTGTCACATAAAATATGGCAATACACCTACATAAAAAGAACACATTTATTCTTTCTGCAACATCCTTCCAATGCTGTTTGCAGAAGCAATACCATAATTTTAGGGCAACGTAATGTGTAAAACACTTGAAAATATCTGACAAATTTACATTTATTACATACTTTGTATAACCGCTTTGCTAATCGTACTTTAAATATCCGACTGATGAACAAATAAATTAAATGTTGAGCACAAAAGAATACAAGGGAATTGCTGGAAGCGAGGAATGCTTCCCAAAGCCTATTGTCTATAAAAGGCAGAAGTTGTTATCAAACACTACTTGTACACCAAGACATGACAAAGAAACCACCTTTTATGAAAAGAATTAAGAAGAGATAACTGTAGTAAAACGTCAGATATGAATATGGTTCTTGTCTTCTGCACTTCCTCTCACAAAATGTATGTACCAAGTTTCATTTCAATCCTTTATGTACTTTCCAAGATATGGCCACGACAATCAACCATTATGAAAAAATAAATGGATAAGGGGATATAACTCAGTCAATATACAGGGTAAGATTATCTCTTTCTACACTGCCCTTCCTCTCACTGTCATCTATCTATAAACCAAGTTTCATTTCAATTCCTTTTGTACTTTCCAAAAAATGGTCCGGACCGAATTCCATTATGAACAAATAAATGATTAAGGGGAGATAACTTAATAAATATACATGGTAGGATTACGGTTCTAGGGTTCTGCCCTTCCCTTCATTGCGATCTATCTATAAACTAAGTTTCATTTAAATCCTTTTGTACTTTCCAAGATATGGCCAGGACAGAAATACAGTATGAAAAAACAAATGGTTAAGGAGGAATAACTCTGTGAATACACAGGGTATGATTATGGTTCTTGTGCACAGCCCTTCCTCTCACTGTCATCTATATATTAATCAAGTTTCATTTCAATCCCTTTAGTACTTTCAAAGATATGACCCAAACAGGCATCCATTATGAAAAATATATGGTTACTGGGAGATAACTCTGTAAATATACAGGGTAGGATTATGGTTCTTGTGCACTAACCTCCCTCTTACTGTCATCTATCTATAACCCAAGTTATATTTAAACCCCAACAGCAGTTTTAAAGCTATTTGCCGGACCAGGTACTAGACGGACGGACAGACGGACAAAGCGGCGACTATATACTTCCCTCTTTGGGGAGCATAAAAATGTCTCCTGGAAAGAAAACATCAATACCTGTTCTTCTTGAAACCAGACCATCGTGCCATACCCATATTGTTTGGGAGCTGTTGATTTTACCCAAAACAGGATTGAGGCACAGAAAATCTCAAATGGAATAAAGTCTTTTCCAACAACTTCTGCTATTTCTGCAGGATTTAAACTTGCAATAATACTACGAGGAAGGAGAGAATCTGCTTTAAAGAGCGGCTGTAGATCTTGTAACATCTTCTCCAACGGGCTGCAAATAAAGGAACAAAGTTGGCGAAAAGCTATCAAACATTGATTGGTTGAGAGTTTGAAACACATCAAATGCTCCTGTTGTTGTTTTTTGCAAGAAACTACCCTCATTGCATTTGATTATCCTACATATTCGAATTTAGAAATACTAAATCGCATTTATTGTAAGCCTACCTAAGTCCGTGGGCCCCTCTTTAAATACCGTCAAAACCAAACAAATGCTTCTTGATTGCTTAAGGTCGTGGACCAAGATAGAAACTGTCTGTTAAATTGTAGGTCATTGTTATTAAATTTTTCAAGCGCTATCCATGTACATATTGTTTAATGCAAGGTTTCATTTGTAGCAATTTTTAAAATTTGAAGAAAAAAAAATCAAAATAAGAATAACAACCTTTAAAATGACAGTCAACATAAAGCATTTCATGGAAGATTGACTTAAATGTCAAATAAGCCCCCTCTTTAAATATCGTCAATACCAAATAATTGTTGATTGCTTAAGGGAGTCGAAACTGGTGACGCTAGGATATGCTTACATTTTCCAGGATTTGTGAGTCATCTGTTTGAACTTTTCAACACTGTCTTTTAACTGAGCTATTCCCCACCAATGAGGTACTATGTCTGAATAACCTGCTTCTTCAGTCATCTCCTCGTATGGCTTACATAGCTTCAGTAAGAAATGGAGAAGTGGAAGTCCATACCACCAGCTTGGATTTTTGTTGTAAACAGCGCATTTGGACAGGAAATTTTGTAATGCCTCTTTTAAAAACCTGTTGGATAAATAGAACATTTAGTCAAAACAACAAAAATAAAATGGGATGTGCTTCCATAGAATGTAAATGTAAAATAACAACAATAACAAGAGTGCTAAACAGATACAAAATGCTCCCGGCAAATTTGTGGTAAGTTCAATGGTAATGACAACATTTTTTTGGAGCAGGTTTTTCCAACTCATCAAGTATCTGAGCTGTTTTTCAACAATCATGTTAACATAACCATGGTTCCCTTGTAAGAAAAAAACCCACAAAATGTTCTGTATTCTCGAAAAAGGAGTCATATTTGTATAAATACAAGGGAACATACACAATAGCTGCCTTTTTTAGACAGTTCTACATGTAAACAGGTGTTTTAAAAACTTTACTTTAAAACTATACTCATATTTAATTCAAACAATCGTTACGAATTACACTCTGAATCCCGATGCAACTTAGCCAAACCAACCAATAGAGGTCATATTTTTCCAACCTAACCCTACTATCACTTAGTGCAGCAATTTGGAACAATATCCCAGAAGTCTGCTATAACTGTGAACACATTTAAATCAATGTTAAAAAGGTATCTTTTCAATACAAATTAAATCGCTATATAATATATTTATCATACTCAGTCTAACTGCGTTCCTCTTCTACATGTTTATTATTAACTATGTATTGTTCCTTTTTATTCATTAATGATAGTGTGATGAATGTACATGTTTGTATGTGTTGTACTGTATATATGTATGAAAAAATGTTGTATTGCTCACATGTTTTGGATGGCCCCAGGGAAGATAAGTTGTAAACTTACTGGGTCACCATCTTCAAATAAAGTTTTTGAATTCAATTGAATTGAAGTTGGCTTCTATCTACACTGCTCTTCACTGACCAGTGACGTCAGCAGCTTTTAAACAGCCTGATTTATTTAAATACATCCACCCTTTTATCAACACCTTCCTTTGACTTTGCAGTAAAAACATTCTTTCCCTACCCAAATCAAGTTGTGAGTTATTGAACTTAATTTCTAGAGTACCTAATTTGGAATACAATATTAATGAAGCGACTTGTTTTTTACATTTTAGAAGAAATGTCTGATAAGATATTGAAATAGTGGTGCATAGTGTGTAAACCTAGCAGCCTACATATTCTTGCAATGGCCCAATACCTACTCACTGTGACCTTTAACACATTTCACTTATCAATGTACAAGGACTGTCTATGTTTTAAATTAATCCCTTTACCCTTGAACCTGAGCCTTTATCTAGATAGTCCACATGCAGAACAGTTATGGTAAGTTTGATAAAATTCCTTAAAATGAAAGTTATGGTCAAGACAAGGTCCATCTATTTGCCAACTGCTAAGTCAAACCTTGACCATTGACGTATAGGTCTTGCACGCATTTGTCTCAACATGGTTGACAAGGTCCATCCACCCATCTTCCAATTACAAGTTTGACCTTTACGTTTGAGGTACGGTCCTGAATCTTGCACACAACAAATCTCAAAATCGTGGAAATTCATGATAAACTATTTGAAAATCCCTCACAGCATAAGAATGGTATGGCCCGACAAGGTCTATCTAGCACTGACCTTTAACCTCTGAGTGTGACCTTGACCTATGAGGAGCTGGCCTGAATCTTGCATGCAACATCATCTCATCATGGTTGACGTTTAAGTTTGAAAATCCTTCACAGCATGAGAAAGTTATAGCCCAGACAATAAAATTATGATGGACGGACGCACTAACACATGCACAGACACCAAACAGCCAATCGTGGCCACCATGTCCAGCTTGTGACGTCAAACGGGGCCTTGACAAAAACTGAGTGCTTTATCTACTAATAGATACACTTAATACTCTACCTCTATTTGAATTTTGTTTATAAAAGTTGCTTATTTTATAAACAGTCCATCTACTTTAAGCACTCAGATGAGTTAAGACTCACTCCTTATCATGGAATTGATTGTTGATTTCATCCAGAAACCCCTGCTCTTGTTTGGCTGGTAAGAGAAGGCATCTGCACACAACCTGCCATTCGTCTTCTTCTAGTTGAAGCATGAGTTTTCTGCATGAGACAACAATGGCCAGGGCCATTACAATCTGTGTGCTGTAATCATTCTTATCTAGACAGCATATCAGAGGGGTGAACATTTCCTCCCTTATCTGAAAAAGAATCATGAGTTATTTCTTTTCTGCTGCATAAGATCAGTAATCATATAAATGTTAAGTATAAATGTGATAGATGTTTTGTTTTATTTAAATCTGAAGTAAACAAACTGTGACGTAGAGACGCACAGACTGAAGATTACAATGCTCTGTTGAGTTAGCAGTCAACATTATTTCCAAATTTAAAAGTTTGTTTGCAAGGAAGACGCTAAAATTAACTTTTTTCTTCATTAAAAACTGAAAGTGCGTACCATTTGCATGTAGTTGGCTTCGTTTCTACTAAAGCAATGTGCATCGACCAAGTAAGTGTTCTTTACTCCATTGACCAACTCCTCCAGACAATCAATGGATTCCTCAACAGTATCTTCGGTAGAAATATTTGGAGTTTGGGGTTGAAACCAAGTTGGACATAGTTCTTTTACAAAACAGCGTGCTTGTTCTTCACGGCCTTTATTATCAGCACCAAAGAAAGCAGATTGTATTTTTTTCCCCATTTTTTTCACGAAACCATTATCTTTCTTGAAAACAACAAAACCGTCATATCTGTTAACAACAGCTGAAATATAAAACAAGGTTCCTCTTCAAACACACAAGACATCTTTCTAATTTGTTACAAAAGTAGAAACATTTTACATTAATAAATGTTTAGATACAACAGAATTATATACTGTCGTTCTCTTCAGAACAAGTGATAACTAGTTCCTTAAAATTCTTTTTGCTGGCAAAATAATGTCATACAATGCATGAAATAATTATTAATATAAATCATGCCTTTCCCATAGTAAAGTTTCTCATTAAACATGGGTGAGAGATTAAGACTCACTAATGCAGGTTTTACTCTTTTTATGTTTAAATTGACTGTGCTCCAGATCACCAACTGACTAAAAATAATTGATGTCAAGAAAAAAAGTGCTCAATTTGTATGTTGGGCATTGAGATGTGACAATTGACAGATAACATAACCTAATAAACGCCAAAAGAATACTGTTTACGCTGTATATTTTATCGCCAATTTTAAACGGGGTAAATTACATTACAGATAACACGTGGTTACTCGATTTTTAACACCGAATTCTAAAGTGGTTGCTTTAGAAAGGTTTAACTAACACGGTATTCACAATTTTAGCCTTAATTTGATAAATTGATAAATATATTATTTGATAATCATAGTGTAAAGGTGAACCGCCGTGTTGTTTCAGGAAAAGAAACGCACCGCGACCGTTGAATATGTCCTGAACGTAACACACGAGCACGTCAGCACCAACATGGTAGGATCAGAAAGGTTTTAATAGCTTAATTACTTTGCAGCAACAAGTGGCATTTTGATTATTAAAATAAAGACAAAATACCCAAATAAATGTGTTGATGAAGAAAAGGGAATAATTCATGCAGCAGAATCTAATACATGTGCAGGAAAAAACTCACAAAGCACGTACATGATGTATCGTACCACACAGAATGTGGGTACCGATTTGCAACACCATTAGAATGGTGAATGATATTAATATGTAGAACACAATTAACAGCTATGCTGACAAACACCTCTTTGCGGTCAAAATCTGCAGGCGTAAATAGTTTTAATAAAATTAAAAGTTCTGCATTTGATGTCGAATGATCTCTCTCCTAAAACTACATCATAATCTAAAATACTTTTTAAAACTTTTTACGAAGTAACATCATCATCATCGTAATTATCAGTGTCGTCTATATGCTGACCTGGGTACATAAAGGCAGAATGTTTTGTTTAATAATGCTATGATCTTAATAAACAATACTACAACAGCACCATGCAGTATTCAATGCTCATGTTTAATGAACCAATCAATAACACTCAATTCCATGCCGGACAGAAAATAGTTAAACTACAGATAGTTGGGGGAACATAGAACATATTATGTGACAGGCAAATGTTTAACTATCAATCATGCAATGCTTATCATGCAATGCTTATAAGTTCTGTTTTAGTATTCTACAGTGAGTGTCTTAACTTGTAATTGTAATACCCGGTTTATATTTTTTAAAAATAGGGGTAAACTTGTTCTGGAACCAGTACATTATAGAACTGTGTTAGCAGTTATTAATACATAAGATGGAATACGTGAGCGGTATGGTACTAAAACGTTTTCTGTCGATACTATAAAGTTTAAAAGTACCACGATTTGTTATGCTCACCACAGCTACACTGACATTACCCTAAGCTGCTGAACTTCATCAAAGGAAAAAAGAGACTTATTCAAGCCTTGAAATACGCAAATTTAGCATTGCATATGATTCACCAATCCAGTCGAACAAAGACAATTATTGAATAATATATTCATGTTTTAGCGATGATTGTTAAACTAATTGAAGAGTTAATTAAATGTTTGTATAGATGTTGTGCCATATCGCAAATGAATAAAGTCTATTGTGTATATGTACCCGGTATACATGTGAAAGTGCCCATTGTCAACGTTTGCAGGACAGTCATAAGAGTTGATAATTCCTCGGGAATGTTATCTAATGTAGCATTTTCTTCTAAAGGTAAGTTCATTAAATCAGCCTCAACATATTTCAATAATGATGATAATAAATTAGAAACATTAAAAGAAAAAGAAAGGATAGAGTAGGATTTGAACTCGGGAACTTTGGCTTAGGAGACAGGCGCAGTAACCGTTGGGCCATTCATCGTAAATATTATTTTGAAAGTAGATAGCTTCATATACTGATATCTATTTTTAGCCATGATGAAATACGGGTTAAGTTACTGGCCTACCTTTAAAGTGTATGTCATATCAACAAGATCAACCATAAACGTGGTCTTACACACTTTGAAATATGTTTTGAAGCCTTACAAACCATTTCAAAACTTAAATAAAACAAAGACATCTGAAGAGTCGACCTTGACACTTGCCATCTAGCCTTTGCATTGCATTAGCGTGTTATGGTAATTGCAGCTGCAATTTACACTTTGAACAGTCAAAACTAAAGAAACGTGAGCTTTCCTATCCATACTATCGAGCATTTAAACTTTCTTTCAGCTAGAAATTGACTTATTGATCATTAAACAATATATCACAGTTCATTCAGTTAGTCATTGTGGTAGTTTTAGCATGATGCCAATATAAAGCGGGTTTTCCTACACGACGTCATTTGACAAGAGGTTGGAAATCATGTTCATTTATGCATACAAATGTGGTGGTCAATTTAGAATGCTGTCATATCTGTTAAGACAGTCTTGGCATTGTACTACAATGTGCCTTGATACGGAAAGTTGACTTGAATCAATGTGAGATCAGGAAAAGTGTGTTAAAAGTGATAAAAATGCAGTAAAAACTGGGAAAGGGCACCCTTTATTAAGAGATTTCATAATCTGGGATGGATTGAAATTTGAAAATCTTCGAAGAACTTATGTCTGCAAATATGTGGTATGGATATTCGTAAATGAACTACCCTGTTAAAACACCACCTCCTTTCCTGTGTAGATCATTTCTTTTAAAAATAAGTTAAGTATATGCAACAGCTATCCTATATTTCATATTCTAACACGATCTGCATTTTTGTCTATATAGACAAAGAACAACACATCCATTGTTAACTCTGGCTGTTCTGTTTTACTCCTGCATAAACTAGTCTATATTAATCTAGTGAAAGAGTCATTGTTGACATATATCTGATGCTATTACGATTAGGGCTGTAGCTAGTATCTACTACTACTGGAATATCCAAGATCTACGGATATTCATCATTGCTGAGATCATTGGATTGCGATATCTTTTACACACATATAAGTCATACAAAGTATCTCAATGAAACTTTCTAAAAGCTAAAACTTATAGTTTTATAGATAGCAATGTATTGGCATTAGATTCAAATAAATGAACACACTATCTCTGCCTTTTGAACATGTAATCTTGTCAATTAAAATAAATGTTGAACGGTTGCACATCCCAAATCTACCGACGTCAAAATCTCGATCAAACAAAATCCGCCGCATTTCTATTTTTCAACTAAACTAGATGATTTTCGTTCTGATATGTGATCTTTTCCCATTGTTAACACACATAAAACAGTTTATTCATATATAATTCATAGTTATAACACACAAAATATTTATAAATCGCAGTCTGAATAGGTGTATGTTGGTAAAATAATTAAGTTTCAATTTATTTACTGTATTTATTTCATTTCGATATCTTTGTAAAATGGTTTGTTTTGGTGACATAAACGCTTCTGCATGTACGTTATCGTTCTAAATATAGTAACAGTGCGAGTACAAGCTAGCTCACTCCCTTAAAAAGCAAAAGTTACTGTACTATAAGGGTAGTAGATCTGCGTGTAGTTGCGATACACACGTAATTTTTTTCATAAACTTGCAATAAAAACTTCTATAAATCGTTTAAAATATCATTGTTTTGAAATATAACATGCATATTTATTTGCACGAGCTTTTGCTTTGATCTTAAACAGCTTGTGAAGCTTTTGTTTCTTTTTCTGCTAATGCAGAGTTGAAAGACATCGCCGGCATTGTTAATCATCATTATCACGTTTTCCACATGCTGCGGCAGTTTTACTCTGTAAACAAAAGTTGCTCAATTGTTTTTAATTACACATGATCCGCGATTACGTAAGCATTGTATATTGAGTGACCTGTTGACAACGCCCTAGTGAAAATTAACTAGTGTCAAACTAAGCTACGAAATGTATACACAGGGAGTACGGATTTCAGTTTGCATTGTGTAATACTGCGATTGTCTGCTGAAATTTTCAAAATATTATACTGGAAAAAATATTTGGGAGCCAAGCGGAGACTATGTTATAATGGGAGTCCACGTTATATAGGACCCCCTTATAACGGAGTCGCAGTGTTAAAACGCATGTGGTCAGTGAAATTGAGCTTAACGCTGCGATCGTTACTCAAACTTGAAAGCTTTGGATAAAACAATAACAAAGAGACTTATTTAATCTGAATTATGTCAGACAACAAGGTATACATTCAAAACTTATTGCTTAGCTCTTAAAAAAATAATCAAACGTATGTGAAAATTGGGGTTAACCAAGTGTAATGTAGTCAATCACAAAGGGGACGAAAATGAATAAGAGATACCATATATAAAACATAAAAGTAATCACTTTAATGTTTTGCAATAAGTGCCCCATTCTGTTAACAAATTTCAGATAGACCATTGGTGTATGCCACGACTGTTCAAGTATTGAGGGACGTGGTGACCATTATTATTGTGGTATTTACACTTTACATTTAAAGCATTGAACATAACGACCTACAAACGGGATTTGTCTGTCAAATCCAGCTGTCCGAGAGCTTTCTTGGAGACTGTCAGTGAACATATTCAAAAGTATAATGCAGCGTTTGACACTAACTTTTCAAATAAAGGAGTACTTCGGACTCCTAACCTTTGACATCAAGGAGTCCGAATGAAATTTAAGGAGTCCGAAATTTAAAACATCAAAATTCATGCACATGTGTATATAAATCCGCTTTTTGGGAGAAGTTAAGGCTTGTATCCTTTAAGAAATCGTTTCATATGCAGTTATACCTGTTTATATGTTGTGTTCCAC
>ENA-OREC01000524-OREC01000524.1-marine-metagenome-genome-assembly--contig:-NODE-524-length-15372-cov-11.969729_pt1 | contig 15372 bp, 8 predicted proteins | sample MGYA00248626_ERZ508543 | MGnify/ENA primary metagenome ERZ508543 (study PRJEB26211, sample SAMN05518279) | marine metagenome | isolation source: Puget Sound, Washington, USA | host: Bankia setacea... | reverse complement strand
GGATTTCTATACCAGATCTTATCCATTACATTATTTTCTTATCTTAATTCTTGAGAAAGAGCCAGTATTTCCCTTTTAAATGTTGAGTGCTAAACAAGGGAGCTACTGGTTCCATTTTTATAACGTCTTTGGTATGACGCGGTCCTTGACTGGGGATTGAACCCGGGACCTCCCCGCACTCGAAGCCAGCACTCTACCACTAGGCTATCGAGGAGGCGGTACTTAAATTAAACATGTAGTTTAAGAACTGCTGTTTCATACTACCTTAGGTGCAACACATATATCCATGAAGGCTGTGTGCATATGTGATTAAATGAAATTGTTAGTTTAATTGTCTCGACCATACCTGTTTTTGTATCACACTAGAATTGGTGGTGGTTGAAAGGGCATCGGTAAATGCTCGGAAAACTGTAAATAAGAAGATTTGAACCGAGTATTAATCATATGGATAACACTAATATGTAACGGGCTCATACGAAAGTCATTTCATACACGTACTAATTAATTTGAACATTTTTTATTGGCAACAATTTACATATCACTTAGACCTACATATAATTGAAGTGTAATTAGTTATTCACATAACGGTCACATTGTATGACCACAAGTTCTCTCTACAACTTAGATTCGGTCATCCGCATCCATCACATGTCCATAACTCAGTTAGAGGTGAACGTTTGGATTTCTACTTAATTTAGATTCTCAATGTAGCTGTGAAAGGTATTAACTAGTTCGTTTGTTTCATTTATATGCCTGAAAATACTCCGGTTTCATCTCGTATTCGAATGAAGAATTTTAACTATAAACAGAAACATTTCTAAATGTAGTCTTACCTGTGAGAATGCCTATTAAAAACATCGCACTTCCCTGTTTCCATGACGCAAACATCATCATGCCATGACGTCCAAACGAAGTCTCAATAACATGTTATTGTTTTCGAAACCTCAGGAATGATGTTTGTTTACTTTAAATGTGTTATCTAATAACTCAGTCACATAAAAACGTAATTCAATATAATACATGTGTATAATACGCAGTGCTAACATGCTAGTCCGAAGAAAAATGGTACAATCCCAAATGTAATCCAACACGGGACGATGACGTTTATGGTGAATTAAACTGATTGGCTGCACGTTAGAATTAGTTGTGTGTAACAATTAGTCAAGTACACATGTAAAAGGTTGGCTGCAATCTACTGTTTCTTGCGAAATATATATGTGTAGAAGATACCTACAACACTGGTGCGGACAAAGCTCGTTGTTTGTTTTGTCGTAGGTAACAATAACACACATCGCCACCACAGAGTGTAACATTAATAACAGGGAGACACTCGGTAGAACAGAAAGGTTATACTCTGCCAATACAGTATCGATGCCTGATTGAAACCAAGACCTTTCAACCGGAAACGCCGGCTTTTAAACAAACTATGAACTGGAGCAACATAGAAAAAGGTGAATAGACCGGTCTTTGTTATTGTTTTATCAATTGAAAAAATAATTGCTTTTACTACTTTGTTTTCATACATAGATTTTTGTTTTTCATTCATTTATTTCAGACAGATATAAATCATGGGACAAGTTGTAGACATTAATGTTTAGTCGGTCACGGTTTTGTTCCACTTGTCTTTCACCAAGAATCAATAGTAACTTCATATACATGTGCCATGATATTTAAATTGCACATTTGAATATGAACGTTATCCTGTCTAGCATTTAGTTCTTGTACAGGTTGATTCGTTTTGTATTAGGACATCGACTACACTTATTGACCTTCGTATAGGATTGGTGTCGTCCATTTACAAAGTATACATACACTGTGTCGTATATGAGTTCTATGTTAACATGTCACGTAGAAACAGTACAACTTATAATACGGGAGTGTCGCGTATTGTCACACACAAGACAGGGGGTGCCTTAAAACAGTTTTAACCTATAAAGAATACTACGTTGATTAATGTCAATTGTGAGCACCATAATTAACTGATACACCTTGGTCATACTCCTCTCCTTCTTGGAAAGAGCTTGTTCTTGTACGTTTCTAATATTCATTTGCCCAAGTGTAAAACATGCGCTTCAGTGCCAATACAATTACAGTCAGTTCATTTCAACTTTAGTACAAGAGCATCGCCGCTCGTCTTAGAGTTGGTAAAAGCATTCTTAACAAAAAATAACCTTTTAACAACAGGTAGTTTCTGTTTTATTTTTAATCAGGTAAATATATGGGGTATTTTTGGGTACTAAAATATGATCAGAAACCACTATGCGTTGGTTTTCTGCAAACACATTAATGTATGGTTGAGTGTGTGTTTTTGTCTTCCTGTAATTGCAGTCTATTTACAGACTCGAGCAATAAAACCAGTTACAAGTGTTTGTGCTTTAGTCTTGTAACATTTAGTTGAGGTTCCCAAATGGACCTCTTTTCTCCTGTCAATCAAAGTTGCCTACTTATAACAGGTAATGAGGTAACATGTGTACCAGCCCACTTTGTAGCATGGTCTTGAATGTCAGACTGTACTGGAATGTCAGACTTTACGGGAATGTCAGACTGTACGGATATGCCCGACTGTACGGGGTTGAATTGAAGGAAAAGGAATGCGTTGGCTTTGCAGTACAGAGACCCGATTTGAGTTAGTGGATTCAATTTATTAATCCAATACGCATTGTTTGATAAATTGTTGCTCCTATCTCGAAACATAAAGTTGTACGCCTGAATGTATAATTAAATTCTCTATTATTGCAACTTTAAGTACTTAAAACATGTGGATATGTCAACTCATTTTATTTTCACTAGCATACCAGTTACTCATTCTATGTAATAACAAGAAAGTTGTCAATTTTATGCAAGAACGTCGATTTCTGATTTTTCTCATGGCTTTACCATTGTTTACAATCTAAGTATGGACCTTTCAACTGCAGATGTTGTTTTCCACGAGTATACAACCATTCATGTACATAAGTGCCATGTTAAAACACTTTGGCACGTTTAGTTAAGTTAGGTAATCTTACAAAGCAAAAGCACAGTAATTTAGTTTAGCAACTGCGCTTCACTATATAAGAGTGTACCTTATTTGCTCAATGCCTTCTTATTTCAATGTGACGGTCAGCATTTTCCCATGCATCCCATACTTAACAGTACACTGCCCAAGGGCGACCAACTATGTTTCGACTGTTTCTGAATACTGGCAAAGGGAGGTAGCCAGCTTAGTACTGTTTTAACATCGAAGCTTTACCTTTATGTTGGCTGTGGAAGTGGGTCAAGTAAACAATTTGAGTTTCTATTTTTTCAGATTCTAAATTAAATCTTAATCTAAAGATTCGGTATACCACGTGTTTACTAAATAACACATGACTTTATGGTCGATATGCAAGTGTACGTACAGCATGGCCAGTCAAGTAAACGTGTAAATGTCCCTGACAGACACCTATGTTTAGTTGTGAAATAACCCAATAAACAGTGCATGCATGTGCATTGTTGCACATCAGCAAATACCAAAGTTCCACGGGGCATTCGTTGATGTTTGATAAAATTCCTACAAGTCCACGCTTCTCTTAAACTATCGCGTTCGGAACAATAAATGAACTATTTATATATTGTAATATTTTTATCATTTCTCCACTATAATCTGTATATTGGCTGTTTCGAGATCTCTTTCTTCCGTACTATTTTGGCTGGATATGTAAGTAAGTAGCTTTGTATTTCTGTTCAAGATTGTTTATAGCCACAGTTAAATGGCAGACTATTTAATGCTAATAGACGTGTACCAGGGTTGATAAGATCTTTGCTAATTTATGTCATTAGTCTTAATTACTCCAACCTACTATAATTGTAATCACGTCTTATCGTCGTATAGCCCATCACATCGCTTACACTGTAAACTTCTGCGAGCACTCGAGGCGTACACCGCGGCTTGGCAAATGTAAGCGTTTAGAAGCGCATGCGCAGTTTACATATTCCGGGTGATTTGGCAGAACGGGGTTCAAGGAAGGAAAATAGGAAATTAAAATAATTGGAAAATGGTGAGTTTTACCAATATAAATCAAACGATATCACTATGTTCAAGAATTTAAGGCACGGCAGAGGCCACATTGATCTCTCGTGATCTAGAAACTTGCGCTTATTGTAGAAAGTACTTTGTATAATAGCTCACTGTATGAAACGATGGAAATATTTTGAAATAAAAATATTGATTTAGAGAAAGTTGAACATGTTGTAGACGTTTGCATAGTATATGTTCCGTGCGATTAAACTTTGGTTTTAAAATAAATAAAATAAAATGAGTAACAGAAGAACTTCTGTGTTTCAGTCGGAATTCAAAGTGACAGACAAGCAGTTTACAGGTAAGTTGTTCTTTTATTACTGTTTTAAATCAATTTGCATGTACTTGATATAGTTTTATATATTTGAGGCAAAATGGCGATTTATAAACAACAGAATTCCTTCGTTAAAACTCTGTTCCTATTACATACAGCTGAACCAAACTTCGCGTTTCAAGGTGTGCATTTATCCAGCATATTCCTACACATATGATACACGTTCGTTCAGGCTTTGCTGATTTGATGTAAGCTCAGAAACGCATGAGTCATTTGGAAAATTTCAGTTTAGGAGTTGCCAAGGTTTGAGAATGACTCACAGCTTTTGAAGTACATCGCCTGATAAGCCTCCGTGTTCAACATGCAATTATTTATTTGTGTTCTTTCGAGCGAACCCTCCGGTTGGAGTAAGGTCTATTTAATGAAGGGAGAAACTAAATTCTTACATTTTCTGTATTGCTTATACTTTTATTTGCATAACGAAATTGTAATAACATATACACTACTGGAAATCGGTGTAAAGATGTATATTATTTATAAATTGTGTTGGTTTTGGATGAATATTACGGAGTTTATATTTGTTACTGATTTTAGTTGGACATGACTAAATTCCAAAGTTTATTATGGATTCATTGTTGAACTAATGATCTGGAGATTCTATTGAATGCGCAATCATTTAAATACAATCATACGAAGGACGCGATAAAGGTATAGAAATAAAACGTGAAAACAATGGTGTTAAACAAATTAGATGGAGAGAAAAAAACGCGATCTTGGGCCATAAGTATATATATATACGCTGTAAAATGGATTCTTACGCAGTAAATGTTTGAACATGTGTAGCCATTTTGGATTAGCAAGCTCATAACAGTTACACGGCTGGAGAGTATTCTTATCTGTTTGCATTACTAAGACATACACGCAATGTTATGATTAAACTCTCCTTCTCATAATTAGTACCACGTGCCGGAGTTCTGGTTGTAATCATATATCGGGCCTTTGGTTAATCAGCATACGTGCAACCATTATGCGAGCAACATATTATTGCCAAGTCAGTTTGTACCAGAAGACTGCATAGTGCTCACGTTGTTCTATTATCTGCGCCGAAAGAATAGGTTTTGTAATCACAGTAAATCTCTTTTTGTGGTAGGTATACCATCTAACGCGCATTACGAAACACTGGGATATACACACATTGATGCATTGTCTGCGAAACATCCGAAAACCTGCTTTTGTTTCACCCGTCTTTTCAACATACATATATGCAGGTGTGCCGTATAACTAAAAGAAAACAAGTTGACGAAAAGCGAAACCATTTCTTGAGTATTAGTATATCTAGGAAATCTACTTCTTCCGAAGATTCTTTCCAGATAAAACCAGCTCTATTTGTCCCCACCAGAGGCCTCTTCAACCTGTCACTGAAAGGTTGCCGGATGCCAAATATGGCGGACACCTCGCTGAGAAATTGGCTCCGGGGTTTTCTCCCGCCAGGTTATTTCAGACTTGTAAATTAAATTAGATGGGTCTCTGCGATAAAACACTGTACAGATACTTGTAAAGATTCTAGCTGATTGTTTTTCTCTACCTGTCTGTGGAGAGTGTAAACAAACCGAACAGCCTTCGCGATCTGGTTACCATGGTAACACCGGTATCACGTTCTGGAGATCTACGCCGTGTATACTTGTTTACAATCACCAAACTTTTCTCTCCTATGATTTTACCGTGCCACTGGTCTGTTTTAGAGCTTCAAACGCTAGCGCTACCCGCAAACAACTCAGAAGTTGAACACAACCTGGGCATTCTCCATCGAATTAAGTATTTGTTCGTTATGTTACATTCGAAAACGGTAAATATATAACAGGACGTGCTATCTTACAGCAAACGCATATGAAGAGTTGGAAAATATTCATGTTGAAAAAACGGGTATCGGTTGAGTAAGTTCTCCCCAGATGTAAAGTAGGAACATGTTACAAGAACTCGTAATCTAGAATTTGACATGCAGCTGTTATCTTCCCTACTTTCGTGATGCGTGTTACCTGCTCTCAACACGGTATAAAGTGCTAACGCATTCCCACTGCAACTGACAACTTTCAAGTACATGTAGTTACCCTGAATACCTATGTTGTTTGTGAAAATCCGTAGACATAAACCATTTAAACAGACTGTTGTTTGCATACCATTTCCTGTTCCAAAATAGAAAGCAATCAGATATTTTTGGATTTTGAGGATCGGCTGACAGTTCATGCGCTAGTTTTGCTAAGCACTTATATTTTTTCTAGCTATGGTTCTCTAGATTATTGGCAGAAGTTTGCTTATTCGTTATTTCCCATCTTTCAAAGCTGTTAAATTGTGTTACGGAGCCAGAGAGGAATTTACGGGTATGAAGACACGCGTTTAATAGCCGGATGGAATAAAGAGAAAAAACGGCCTTGTTTTTTCCTTCTTCTGAAATAAAACTTTAAACAGTTCAATAGCCTGTTTCGAGACCTAGAAAGCTGGATAATGCTTACACAAGATGCTCTGTTTCGATCACACCTGAATCGTTCAAATCAAAGCAAAAGTAATCACACCGGTCATGCATACCGTAGCGCATGTAAGCTCAAGTTGAAGAATAAAGAAAACAACAAAAACAACAACACATACACACTTGGAGGATAGACAAGAGTAAACATTCCAATTCCCTAGCGTCTTGTATTGAGACTGTATGCCACTTTATTATATCTAGCATGACATAAATGAATCTATTCTCAAGAATCTGAACGAAATACCTTTTTTTACGACAACTGCTCTCGAGACTTCGATATTTTAGTTTAGAAAACACTCATTTCAATGTTATTGGGACCAACACTTATTACACACTATTAGGGCTTAACTCTCTGTCCTAACCATGTGTTGTTTGTAGCCAATTAGTATCACACCTCTAATAAAGATAGTTAACCGAAAACCGGAAAATATGCATTTATAGCCACAGAAGAGCTTCGATCAAACGTCTAGAAAAGCAGAACATATTGCTGTAAGTCCTTTGAAACAATCAGTATAATCATCCTAGAACTAATGTGGTGAGTTTTTGATGGTATTAACGCATCCTCAGAACTTTCCTAACACAGGCGTTATATAATAGCACCCATTGATTATATGACTCTACAAGCGATATTGCGTACAATGAAGTTCAACACAGAAGTGTTTCTACGTGCCACTATGGGCTGGCAGCCTGGCACACTGGGAGCGAGTAGAGTTTGGTTATTTAGTAACGATTCGTACTATTTTGATGCATGTAGATGCATTTTTCAGACAGCGTGTTTGAATAAGAACGATTAGAAATGCATGTTTGGTTAAGACACATGTATGTTAACTTTACACTAAGGGGGTTTCTAAATAGTGAGACCCATTGTGATACATTGTTCAATAGGTGATGTCCGTTCCGAGACACTAGCAGTGCAGATGGTAGAATATCTAAACATTTAATGGGTTGATGAAATAACGAAACACAGGAATATTTGTATAAAGTAACTCCAATACTTGCTACATTTTTATCGATTTTTCCTCAGTGAATAACAGGCGATACATCGTAAATAGCATTAAATGCAAGTTTACAGACGCGTCACAACCATGCAAAGTTCAATGTGTGTCACATGGAATCAGAAAATGTAGGCATATACATGTTCATTAATAAGAAATAACATGTCCGTAGCTTTGAATTAGCATGAGATAAGCAGTAATTATTTGTATTCGGTCGAAAAAATGTCACTATCACGTTATGTTTCAATACTGCACTAGACTGGAATTTGCACGACTGCACCAACAGTAACCGGCCAGATCTAGATGGTAGAGTAGAGACACAGTGTAAACATAAGCCTATGAAGACACAAACATACATGCGTGAGATATACATACACACAACAATAACCAGAATTCACAAGTATGCCATGAGTAGATACCTAGACCATTACCCATCATTGCATATATACCTGAGCTCCACACACAGGACAGACACATGCTTTGTAGATATAGTCATGGTCATACTGTAGTTAGACCAACAACAGTCTAATGTTTATCACTACAATACTTAAAGTACAGGCTAAGGATGACATTCATCTGGCAACGTACATATTTACAAACGTCAATCTCGCACGAGGACCTCACATAGAAAAAAAGCAATACACACGAATTGTAATATGACAAACACGTATACGTACATCTACAATATATAGAATTCCGGAGAGCCATTACAAGTACGAGTCTGTGATGGATTAACTGAAAGATGAAATGGTTTAGATGAAACCAACAAACTATAGATACGTGTATATTACCGTTTACCAAACATTTGGACAAGAGAACAGCAATATTATTTTCACTAACCATGTTATACAGCGACCAAATAAGTTAGTTTACGATAATCTAGATATATAAATTAGTTTACGACAATCTAGATATATAAACTAGTTTACGACAATCTAGATATATAACATAGTTTACGACAATCTAGATACATAAACTAGTTTACGACAATCTAGATATTATGTAGTTTACGACAATATAGATATATAAACTAGTTTACGACAATCTAGATATATATATTAGTTTACGACAATCTAGATACATGAATTAGTTTACGACAATCTAGATATATACATGAACGATGCAAATGCTGCTCATGAAACAACTCCCATAACATGTTTTGAAACGTTATAAATTTGAATCTGTACAAAACACAGACAAACACATTCCGATCATTTTATCAAACTTGGCATTTCCTTTTCAGATGCTAAGTCTACGTTCCATTTGTATCTGAAAAAGGGTACCGAGGAGGTCGGCACCAAGGACCTCGACCAGCTGTTTAAGGCTATGGCTCTGCATATTGACGACGAGAAACTGAAAGACTGGGCTGACGAGATGGACGAGGAGGGTAAGAAAGGCGTCCACACTAATACCAACACTAAGGATTGAGCAGACACATTTTACAAAACTCGTGGCCTCGAAATGTGTGCCCTACTTCTCAAATAAGATACATTACTGATATGGTCTATAGGAAATACTGGTTTAAACATTTAATACATGAATGTCAACATGATTTTTAACAAGTACTGATCATTTCGAGGTACTTAAATATCAAGAATTCGCGATCAAACAGTAGATTTATCAAATACAAAATACATCTAACATGTGTTTTACGGTGTACCTTTTTTTAAACATGAAACATTCTACAAGCAGATATGCCTCAATGCAAAACAGCCACGTTCTGGTTTGGAAAAGAAATTTTGTCTGGTCGAAAGATAAATGTTTCATGGACTGTGTATAGTTTCTTATAACGTTGGATGAAGATGAAAGTGGTTTTGTTTCTAAGATATCGAAACTTGGACCGGTGCCATAGCTGACGGTTGCTCTTCTCTTTTTTTCATCAATGAACAACAAAGAAGTCTGGCACATATCCAACTTGTGAAAGCAGCATACCCTTAATGACTGCAAGATCTAAGTACTTCAAGTAGACCTGTTCAAACGTTCAAACATATTTAGTTCTGTGACGGACCTATAAACCATAGGCCCGTTGTTCTCTTCTTAGTTATGATTACATGAAACTATTATTCAAGTTGCCAACAATGTCAGCTCTTTTTTTGTAACTATCTTTATTTCATTTTTTTACATGTACATGTTATCGTTACAAAACATTCGTACAATATCAGAAGAAAAAAGAAAGAAAAGAAAAGTCCCCAGCAAAAAGGGAAAAATAGGAGAGTTATAAGATAGTTTTATAATTATACATTTACAATGTCAGCTTTAATGTGATAAGTGGACATATTGCATTGAACGTATCTACATATGAACACGTTTGTTTTTCGGTATCGTTCGGAATTGATTGCGTGTTTCAATCGTAATGTGTTAAATACTTTCGTATAATTTTCTTAAGTCCATACATTATATGAAGTTCAGAGAGAAAACTAAATGTAATAGGGTTGTGTATGGTAATTTTTGGAAACGGGACCGTGGTAAAGATGTATGTTGTTGACCTGTTTAAAAAATGCTAAGAATGTAACCGGTATATCCGAGTGTGGCATAGATGCATTCGATTTTTCCAAAGTATCCCAAATTGATGCATCCTGTGAAATACGTTATGTGTGAGTCGGAGTCCATATTCATGTCTTTCCTTCATTTAATCTTGCAGCTGTTGGCACCATTTCCTGGAATAATTTCAAAGTTCTATTCGAGAGAAAGCTTAAAGAAGACGAGGAAGAGAAAGAACTTAAGGAGGCGTTCAGAGTATTAGACAATCACAAGAAGGGCGTTATTCCAGTAGATGACCTGAGGTGGATCTTGAAAAGTCTAGGTTTGTGAAATAGTCATTTGCATGGCGTGTATACTTGTATTAAGAATAAATCTCTAAATCTTAATACCTGCATTGGTTTTAAAGATAGAATCATCACTTTGTTAGACTAACTTCAAACAGAGCAATGCCACACAATGTTGACAGAAGATTCGTTTATTAACATGGAAACGTAGACTGTAATATTGTGTTACAGTTCATACTTATAGTATCCTCATCTCTGTGCTAGTTCAGGTAAACACTCCCTGTGTAAATCAGCATGAGAGCCATTCTAGTTTGGGTTTTGGGTTTTACCTTATGTATATCATTAACACACGTTTTGACCTTTTTCACATTTAAGTTTTACAAAACGTTGACTTATTGTCAGTTTGTTTTATTATAAATACCCTTAGAGTGTTATTGAACTTTATATGTTAATCAATAACCAGTAACCACTAGAAAATATGTATGTTATGTTCGATTACATGACAACTGGACGTGTTAAACTGTTTTGGAAGACTGTTTATTCAGCTCATTGCTTTAAACATATTTATTGTATAAGCATACATTCAACATACACACACTTAATTCAATATTCAGCTCATTGAACATTGCAACAATAACCACACATGTGTCCATCCTCTGTACGACAGGTGATGATATTACTGAGGAAGAGATTGATGACATGATTGCAGAAACTGACACCGATGGCAGCGGGACCGTAGACTACGAAGGTAAGCCATTTAATGTAAACATTGTGCAAGTTCTCTATTAACTTCAACTATGGTTTTTTCTGATCAGTTGAATATACAACCAGTTCAATGGCGTCATACAAGTCAATGTGTCCAAATCCTTTGTTCATGGAACATCCTGATAAAAATTAAATCTTATCAGTACGTTTGTCTTTCAAATATCATATCGAAACTTTTTTTTGTAATACTGTGTTATAGTATTTGTATGTCTACATCACCTGTTTTAATTCATTGGACAGTTTCAGGTTTCTGTCTATGTATTCTTTACGACAGGTGGGCTTACTCAAGTTTCACCTCTCTTATATCTACGTCTGATAAACGCATTGTCTTCCGATGATGTTTGATTGTGTATATACTATTGTTAGGGATACACCTTTAAGTATATTTAAAATAAGTAGATGTCCCAGTGCTTGTATTAGTCGACTTAGGCTGTCACTGTCAGTAAAATGTTTGTACTTAGAAGATTAGAGTTGTCTAACCATGGTGCTTCCAGACTGTGAATGTTACATTATACACGTAATACTGTGAATTGTTTTACCATTGTGTAAGTGTAAGTTGATTGAATGATCGTCTAATTGGAGTTTCAATATATCACAAGACGTTAACTATTGTTGCGTCATTAGAAAAAAAGGGTTGGAGTGTTGAGCATTTGATGACACATCGTCAATAGTATGCAAACATTTTACAGCAGTAGAAGTGTGTAATATACAATCAACTGTCCTGTCTTGTCGTTTGAAAGTCACGTGTACAGAACTCTGTGGACGTGGCAGCTCTAATATGTATTGATTCCTTTGCTGTAGATTGTACTATGTTATCATTGTTATCGACTGGGAGATGTTAGCAGTGTGTGCGTTCGTCTTTGTTCATATGGCTTTAAATAACTAAGGCCTACTTTAAATATGTAAGCACATGCTGTCTTGCTGCATAATTTCTACCAAAGCTACACATAATAAATTAAATGCAAACTGTAATTAAGTCTGTGCATATACTGCAATAAAGATTACTATCTTCCCTTTTTCAGAATTCAAAACGTTGATGTCATCAGAATGAGCAATGCGCAAAGATGTTTGGGTTAATTTGCTCCAATTTTACACGCCATTTTCCACGATCATCCAGCGCCAGTAGCATCGGGATTGATTATGCTCAACTGTTGGCATTACTTAGTTTCTATCGAATGAACTTCTAATTGATCGTGAAAACTGCATCTCAATAATTCCCAAAGACATTGTTTCATTACCTTGGTCGCTCATGTGTCTAATCCATGCTATGCACAAAGAAGTATATCCACCGGAAACTCATCTCTACCCATAATTCTCACCGGAAATGCGCATTCTAATCTCTAACGCTCGCTATCAAAGCACTGCACCCTTCATTATCCCACTAGCGCATCACATGTTTACTAGGAAAATACCGTAAGAAAATGTTGCACATATGCGCTCGCTCTACTAACCTGCTTTACACAGTTACTAACACCCTTTGTAGCCGTTTGTAGACTATTTAATTAACTTTAACATCAGTATTCTTTTGTTTACAGAGTTTTATCAGTTGATGATGGGCTAAACAACACTATCATCCAGTGTGAACAAAAAAGACCCAATACTTGGAACGAGCAATTTGAGACTCTTGTCTTAAGTAACACGCTCTTTTCGGTCATTGGGAGTTCATGTCCTTAGCCGAGGCGTTTCTAAAATGCTTTGTCGAATACGAGACTGAAGAAACTTAAGTACGTTCGGCAGATGAACATATATTTTGAGAGTTTGAGAGTACATTAGAATGTTGATTAGACATCAAGTATGGTTTGGGAGTTTTCTATTTATTGAACAGTGATGTTGAGTTACAAAGTACGGCGTATGTTGCCTGTGAAACATGCCCTGAATTCATATTTGTTAATTTGCTATGACACAACCAGCTAACACCACGTTATATGTATGCACATGGAACATTAACTTCTTTTCTTTTGGGAATGATAATTCAAACAAGTAGAGACTATCCGTTTGCACAGTTGATGCTATTTACTACTACGACTACTGTTTTTTTTTCTAACTGAAATGTTCACATCTTGGAATGCATGTAGACACTTCTATATTATTGTATGTATTACCTATTCTGTTCTACTAACGACATTTGAAACAATGAAACATACGGAGGGTGTGAGCTCGTTTAGTCTGGAGTCCTCGAGGATAGAGCAAACGTTGAAGCCTTGGGGATATAGCAAACTGAGCGTCACGGAGGCTACCAAGAAGATGCTCTACGTCGACAGGCTTTGTGTATTACATATTTTTATTTCTTCTTGTTTTTGTTACTTTGTATATAGACCCATTTTTATGTCCATATCATTTGATTGCAACAAAGTATTTATTAAAAATGAAAATATTATACCAAATATTGCTGTGTCTATTATTTGCTTTGAAATTGAATTAACTATACAAGTCAGAACAACGAATTTAAATGATATTAAACTTGTAATAAACACAATTCATTTGCCGCCAACGGGTATGAGAAACCAAAATACACGAAGTGCCAGCGTTATCGGTTTCACAATGCTTTATTTATCATTTACATTTCATCAGTATGTGAAGGGTTGCCGTAAAATGAATACATGTATGTACACGCTGAAGGCTCGGGAAGAAAATGTTGTTGTTTTTAAAAACCCACGACAAATCACGTATACACTATGTTCATAAAGGGCTAACATCCTGCAACGTTCCCTGACAGTAAGGTGCACTTATCAACTTCGTTACCTACAGCATACGGTATCACTCTCGTCTCCTTACATGAAAAAGTCATCATCGTTGTTGTTCACATCACCATTGTATCGTGGCGGTGGTTCAAACAAGTCATCTTCATCATCCGACACATGGATCTCTATGTTGTTACCGTGTATAATCATGTCGGGAAACGGATCGTCGTCATCGTCATCTGTATCGTCGGTAGCGTCCGTACTGCTGCCACTAGTAGTCGAGGAGTCATATTCATTTGGTCCTATGTAAACAAAGTCTGTGACGTTGGTAAGGAGACGTAAGCGCGCGCCATCTATGTTATTCCAGTCGTCTGCTGTCAGGCCTGGAACAGTCAGATTCACCGACTTCAATGCTGAAACGAAAACAAGATGACTAACAGCAGTTAACGTTACGGTAACATACTTTTTACCATATTAAGGACACTCATGCACACATTTAATTGCCGCATAGTTACCGGGGCATGCAGTTCGCAGAGTGATTATTTGATGTCCGACGTCTGTACATCGTTGTTAACATTATAACAGCCGGTTTCAACACAAGCTTAATCCAAACGTGGTAACAACGTGTAGGATCAAATTATCACATTGAACGAAATCGAGATATTTAGGGTCCATAGTTATTGCCCTTGGATTGGCCAAACGTGTTTCACCTAGAGTAGAAGCTACCGATTGCACTCGAGTGTGTTATATAACGTGCTGAATTGGTGCGATCACAAATTGTCTTCAGGAAAAATGGCTGCCATTAACACCAGTAAAATAGGTTAGTTGGCTTAGGTTTTCATCAATGGATCTGAAATCAGCGCAACATGGCGACAACTGATACATTGGTTCAGTTTAAAAGATGTTATAACTAAATTTTATATCTAAAACTAGTACAATGTTACTTGACAATATTACACATTAGACATAGTACAGCAGTAACACCAACTCTTATAATCGTTCGGTGGTCTTTTCCAAGTTCTGAGCGATAACATAATTGAAAAAGGGTCAGAAGAAGAATATGTACTTCATTCTTAATTAAGTGTCAGAGTTGAATCAGTCTTGAAATACCGGTAGTCCCAATGTGAAGTTGTTAATAATTCAACCGGACGTGTCCACTGATTAACAACATCGACCCAGAGATAAGGTTTTCGTTTTTGATTGAACCAATATTTTATTACCGCAATAAAACACGGGTACAGATGTTTTATTTCTTGATTAATATGTTAGGCGATCTTTTCAATATTATCTACTAGCTACTCTGGCAAGGTGTTCTGTAAGTGAGGTTACCTA
>ENA-OREC01000523-OREC01000523.1-marine-metagenome-genome-assembly--contig:-NODE-523-length-15377-cov-12.063268_pt1 | contig 15377 bp, 7 predicted proteins | sample MGYA00248626_ERZ508543 | MGnify/ENA primary metagenome ERZ508543 (study PRJEB26211, sample SAMN05518279) | marine metagenome | isolation source: Puget Sound, Washington, USA | host: Bankia setacea... | reverse complement strand
GTTTTGGACACAATGTTTATTATTAATCTATAAGAAGTATGTAAGAACGAAAATAACTATTGTAAATGATTGAATTGATGTCCTAACTAACTAAGTAACTTTCCCCATATTTCCTTATTCACAGGTGTAATATTTCTAACCAAATAGGTGACCTCATTCCAATTGTTCTGATAGATAACTTATATACTGACAGCTTACCTGCATGTTATCTACAATGCACCAAATGTGTTACTATTTGAAATTCACTTTAAATGTCAAGGCAATTTCTGTTTACAACAATCACTACATGTGTAATTGTTTTTCAAATTTTGATTGATAATGTGTAAGTGGACCTTTTGACTGCTTACCTATTAAACAATGATGAGCGTACTTCAATGCGTCCATTACCACACTCTCAACGGCAAAGTTCGTCTGGTAATTTCCTTGCGGTGGGTTTCGATGTAAGAAATTCTGCAATAACTTGTTGAAGTCTGCCGGCAAGTTTGAAATCAACTGATACGGGAAATTGGGCGTACTAAAATTCATGTCTGCTATAATTAGGTCGCGTAATAATGGGAACAATGGGTGGGACCTAAATGCGTTTGATCTGTCCGTTATCAAATGTTGAATAAATCTCTGTTGGTTCTCCATCATAGGTGGTCTGTTTGGAGAGGAGACATTTTTACAGTTTGCACAGTTTGGTATAACACATGGGATCCCAGATAACTGTCCACATTGATCCCCCTGTCCCATACCTATACCCTGTCCTTGCATGTTCATTGACCCAGACTGTGAGCCCATAGGATGGGATTGAGGGGTCTGAGGCATGTTGCCGTTCCACCCCAATGTTTCTGCTATGGTATTGCCCTGACCCTGTGGAAACAAACCACCACTACCATCCATGTTGTTCATATTCATATTTCCTGATATAGCACGATTTTGTTCAAACTGATGATCGTATCCCATCATTCCACTACTTCCTGTTGCCACTGACGACATGTTCATGTTACGCTGACCTTGACCCTGATAACCATGCTGTGAATGAGATGCCATGCCTTGAAAGCTTTGACTGTTGCCATAGTTTTGATTCACACTTCCTTGTGGCATATGGCCATTCACCATCATGCCTTGGTTCATTCCCATCATACCATCAGTCATGTTACCCTGAGTCTGACCAGAAAATTGACAGTTTGAATTTTTTACCATGTTATTTTGCATTGGATCGAACATTCCAGCCGCTTTGGAAGGATCCTGCATGTGACAAGCACCTTGACCACGAAACCCTTCCACTGAGCCTTGATGCATGCCACCCATTGGACCGTTTGGCATTTGACAGTTCATGGTGGTCTGGTTAGACATATTCTCAGTGTAACCAGGCAGCATCATGTTCTGGTTGTTTTCTATACCAAAACGAGCACCGGAAGACTTATGCTGCTGAAACTCATACTGCTGTTGTTGCTGCTGCATGGTATTGTTGGCATTAGGATATTCAAATGGGTTCACAGCTTGCCCCGTATTGGTTGGCACAGTATAAGGAGCTGTCTCTGGTTTTACATGATGGTTTAATCGAGGCAACATTTTATTTTGCATTTTCTGAAGACTGTTTCTATATTCTTCTAATTCACAATCAGGTACATTGTTTCTATAACACGGTTCGTAAGGTAATCCACCATTTTGTCTTGTACAGTTAGCGGTTGAGTTATCTGCAAAGTGCACCGATTTTTGAGGAGTTGCACCAATAGTTAGTTTTTGTTGAGTGTTTATAGACTGGACTGAGCTTTGAACACTAGACGGCACTGTTGATGCAGCTGAGTCCAGACTGCGCGTGCTCATAGAGTCTGATGATGTAAAATATCCCTGATCTAATGGAGATTCTAGCGGACGGTTAAAATGAGGGTTAGCCTGACTTTGTACTGTCATAGCCATGTTGTCATGAGAACCAGAACTATTCATAGCACAAGATGGAGCTCCTTGGGAGGCATTAGGGGACATAAACTTATTCTCCTGTTGTTGAAAGTTTTGAACATTCACATTTGGAGGCACTGGTCTCCCAAATCTCTGATATGCTTGATTCACAGGCTTTTTCTGGGCAATCTGACCTTGACCTGGATATTGTCCATACTGGGGTGGTGGCTTATTGAAACCCTGACCACCTGTTGTACTGTGGGGTAACTGAGCACTTCCAAATGTAGTTTTTGGAGAAAAGCATCTCTGTGGTACTGTATTTTGATTCACATTACTTTGGTTACTATGTACACTGTGGTTGCTATGACTACTATGATCACTGTGGTTACTCTGGTTTGAGCTAACAGAAAGGTTTGACCTTGGGGACATTGCACCATGTGATGTGGACCCTGGACGACGCGATGTTGGTGGAGTTTGTGGAGCTTTGAAGACATGATTGGTCGTATGTGATAACGTTGGTGGGCTCGGAGGTCCTGAATTGGACAAATGAAATCTCTTACTAACTGGACTGCTTGATCCACTTGATGTTGCTACAGTAACATTGGTACTTGAAGCTGTAGAAAACGATGGTGAACCACAGTTTCGATTATTTCCCCAATTCTCATTAGAAGTCTTATTTGTTGGAGTATTTAAAGCACTATTGGTATGAGATTTGTTAGTTGGTGTGGGAAAGCCTGAGGATCTCAAGGCCTCTGCGGTCATGTAATGTTGTGGGTCCACATCTTGTTCCATGAGAAACTCCACAAAGTCAAGCTCTGTGCCCTCTCCCATGCCAATGTCCTCACACAATTCATCGAGCAGCTCATTGGGAAGACGATCATGATCCATTCCCTGTTCGTCCTGGGCCGACGGGGAGTTGGGCGTTTCGGGCGAGCCACAGTTCTCCAGCGACAGGGTGGTTGTCACGGACGACGCTGACGGGCTGGCCGGGGCTTCTCTGTACTCCATCAGCTGTAACGAGAAAACAAACCAAGTGCAAGTCTAGATGTTAACATACCTACTGCACTTATACAGCATAATTCAATTCACCGCACAATATGTCACTTATGAAATCCTGCATAATGGCACAAGTACATTAAAATCAATTTGTTGCGAGGCTCAAAAAGTTTAACATGAAACATCTGTCGCACCATTGCAGGAACTTGAAGATCACATTACTTTATACTGCAGGAAATAATAGCACTTCAAACAGTGGTTCAATTATGTCCCTAGCATTACCATACGTATGTTTACTATGTTCTACAAACCACAGCTCAATTGTCATAAATATACAGAGTGGGGTTCTTTCACTGTAACTCTACAACATGCATTCATATCACCAACCAAAAACTGCTCGCTAATTGTAGAAATGTAGAAAATCACTGAAACAATAAAATTACTCTCTCTGGTAATTTCGTTGACTACAATTAATCAAAACAATTTAGTTTCTATGGTAAAACCAGGTCAGGCCTGCAGCTCTGCGCTGACTTGTAACAACTGTTTTACATTTAAACGACACAACAGCAGAAAACCATCATTGTATGCCGAAACTAGAGCACTGTGTCATTCAAACATTACCTACAACATGACAAATGTTTCACAGCATTATAAAGCATGGTTTGACCCAAAAATAGACGTTTAAACTGTTTCACAACTAGAACAAAACATGACATTTTGGTCCAATAAAATACAAAAGCATGTTTCTAACTTTGACAATTTAGATAATGGTTGTAAATAAGATAAAACCGTGTGCATGATGATTTTTACATGTCATTTCAAACTAATGAAAAGTGTTGATGGTTTAAATGTCGTTGCAGTCCATGAATAAAGAACATAAAAGCTTTGCAATGATTGAACTATTCCTATTTTAAATCTAAATATTTAATGTTTACTCAGCAAGTGTCTGTGTAAAGTAAGATTGAAACAGCCTTAAACTTTTCAACCTGTATAAAACCTGTTACAACAAAGAAACTCATGTTTTGTTGAAGAATCTATACCGCATAAGCGTCATTAATTTACATTAATATTACATGAACACTTGGGTTTTTTGCTCCTTTTCCCCAAACAATGCCGGTTGAATTTATGTTTCTTCGTAGTTTTCATGTGCATATTTAATAACTCAAAGATCGTCCAAGCGTTTAAAACTACAACGAGTATTTTTTGTTGTGTTTCATTAAAGTTGTAGTATTTATGTATAACAGTTCACTATGATACTCCCCTACCCCCACTGCCCCCCTGTTCACATTTTAAAAGGTTTATTTTAGAACATTTTACTATCTTTGTAAACATCTCAGACGATTCATACAAATGACAAACTTTTGCCGCGCATCTGTTTATTACCAATGCTCTTGTCCTGAACAGAATTTGATTTGCTAATTTAAAAGTTTAATTAAAGTGCATTTGTGTTTGTCTGCATATGTCTTCATGCTCATTTAGTAAGACATTTAAAAACATTTTGTGCAATTTACATCTGTTGTAATATCAAACAGGTTTTTTAAAGTTTCTCATAGCCTACAACTGTGAACACGTATGCCACACTTCACATGTGCCACACTTGATGAGAGTTACATTAGACTCTACTCCTAATAATATTTTAACGTTTTCTTGGAATTTTCAATTTGCCTTTCTTCCCGCTCATCACCATATTATTGCTACTATTTCCATTCAGATGTTAAAAATTACTGGATTTGTGGGAGTGAGGATATCTGAGCTGTATAACAATGTTAACCTAAAATTTATGTATTGAGAACTTTGTATTATGTTTCCCCCGCATTTTCTCATGACAAAATATTGACTCATTAACAAATCTATATCAAACTACAGTTTTCTACCCAAAGTACCTTAAAACGCTTTTTTCATATCTAGTATGCAAATCAGGGTGGTGAAACAATAAAATGCTCGTTTATGGAAACTGGCTATTCAATACCCGGCTGATAACGGGCTTGTGTCTGTATTGGCCCACACATTATCTCAGGCCTGTATTTGGAGCCATACCATGATAGCGATCACACGGTCCTCATTCAATAAACACAAATACACCTTATAGCTATATATCATAAAACAACAAAACCCCAGATGATCAACATGTTCCATCTGCAAATTGAATCAATGCATGTAGAAGATTTCGTCATGAACAGAGACAACCGTAAACCAGATGCTCTGAGAAGTTTTATAGCTATTTCATCAACCAACAATACAGTATGGTCATCAGGCTGTTCTATTTCACTTGTTGTAGTTATTGTTGCTTTTCTTTTTGGCTCTGTCTTTGTCATTTGTTTTGCTTTCAGAATTAAAGTTTTGTTGAAAGTTTCTCGTTTTTTTTTCTTTTCTGTCGTTTTTTTGTAAGTTTAATTGCGCTTGCTGACTCTTGTTTGGCCCCTGTCTTTGTTTTTTGTGTTTTGCTTTCAGATAAAAGTTTTGTTAAAAGTGTCTATGGTTTTATTCTTTTCTGTTTGTTGTAAATAGAATGTGTTTGTGTTTGCTAACCCTGTTCTAATCATTACCCAAGGGGAAAACAAATCAAGCCCAAATAGCTGTTTTATCTTACTTATCATGGCCGCAAAGTTACAGGAAACTAAACTAATTTCTAACATGCATATTCACTATCTTAGCACTACATGTATAAATTGATAAGTACCCTCTCTCTCTCTCTAATCCCCCCTCTCTCTGTGCCCTTCTTCTTTCTCTGTGCCCTTCTTCTCTATCTACCCCCCCTCTCTCTCTACCCCCTCTTTCCCTCTACCATTCTTCTCTATCTACCCCCTCTCTCTCTCTACCCCCTCTCTCTCTCTACCCTTCCTCTATCTACTCTTCATATCATTTCCACCAAAAACAGCATGCAACATGTCCAAAACACCAGCAGGCTTTCAACCAAATTAGCTTTCTAAATTATGCAGATCTATGCTCTTCAATCCAAAATAAAACCCTATCTCTTGTGTGCAGTGGGGTAGTATTTTTTTGACAATTTCATCATACTTTCCATGTTAATTTCTTTCAATAACACTAAGTGAATGCAAGGTAACAGGGGCTCACGTCTCGGAAGAGTATAAATTTCAATAAACTAGCTTTTCTTCCATAACACTAATGAGAAAAAACAGTCACAAAATACAAGAAATGTAGCACTTTGACCGTAACGTAATTAAAATGATGTCATGTATGATGCAATTAGAGGATGGCAGTCGTTTGGTTGTATTTTATTTGTTACAATGGCCATCTAGCTCTGCTGCAACATGGAATGTTCTTTACAGTGAGAGATACACAATGTGTGTGTGCGTGAAAACTGGGTTTCTCCAAGCAAATATGCATAAACATGTTTTTTTTCAGGATACAGTGTTTGTGAGATCGTGTTTAGCGGAACGTCCCAAGGAATCAAAATTGTAATGCAATTTAAGTTTACACTGTCACAAGTCATGGTACGTTCTATAATCCACCACATACTTGGAGTTGTCAAGTTTAACATGTCCTCCTAACCATTTAAAAACTCCAGATCCCAAACTTCAGCATGTTTTCCGCCTTTATTTACTTACTATATCTGAAGGGGGTCAACTCTTGAAGATTCATTGAAAACTAAAGCAATCTCAGTCCATTATCTGTGAAGTTGCCATTTGTCAATTCACACAAAGACGCTGATTACTAACCCACGTTTGGGGAGGGCAAGTTTACAGAAATTAATCGCAAATAATCACATACCTTCCTTCACGGGCCTTCGTAGGCTTGAGGGTTCAAATTTCTCTTCAAATGGAAGGTCACGTTTTAATCAAACAGTGGCTTGCAGTCGACAATAGAAAATGAATTCATTCACAGGCAGAAAATCATTTACGAAACGTTGTTATTAAAAGGTCTTTTATTTCATATAAAAGGCCACAAGATGGAATTTTGTGATAAAAGATTAAGAAATCGCAAGGCTCCAGAACGTTTCTAGAGTCAGACAGGATTAAGAAATACAATCAAAACATGCTGAAGTCTGAGTCCAGTCAATCTTGGTCAAGTTCAAACAAACAGGAGGAACAATGGTGGCTGACAAGGAGTATTATTATTTAACTAACTGATCTCTTCCTTCAACAATACCAACACCAACTAGCTTGCCTAAGACACGGGTTCCTCGGGCCACTCTCACGTCCCCTCTACTACCCACAAACCCTGGGAACCTCTCTCCACTCTAGTTTACTGAATACAAATGAGATCCCATGAAAGCCCCAAAGTCATGGTAATAATTCACTGTTAGAGCTTCAAGTTTCATCTTAAATGATATTATCAGACAGAATAATATTTACATTAGATTTTCAGTTTTCAAGGGTTTAAGATTATATGAATAAGTACGAGCCTTCTAACAGGAAACTCTGGTATGCTGGGAGGTCATGATTGGTTAAACTCTCAGTCTCCCTAGTGAAATACAACTGGTTTCCATGGTGACGACTTCACATTTTGATTCACTTCCTCTATAAACATTCTATAACAGTTTATAATTCTTCCTATTTTTCGACAGTACAAGTGTATGATAAAAATTACACCAACTGCTTTTTTCACTCAAAACCATTCTTCTGGGACGTTTATTGCTCGAGCTTGAAGTTGATGAGTCATGGTTTTTAGCAAAGAAACCTCCGTCTCACAATTGAAAAATTCAGTGGTATTTCATCCCCAAGGTACCATAATACATCTCCCAGACCTTGTTGTAATCTTAAACTCTATGATTCTTTTCTATGGGCTAATGTAAAACACATGTACGACTTCATGCACACAGTGGGGTTAGCTTTTTTAGCTCACGACTGTGAAAAAATACAGGTCAGATAAACAAAGCACGATTTTCAAGAGAAAACAGATTTCCCGAATACAAAAAATATGACTTTTCTTGCACATCTTTTGCTTCAACTGAGAAAAAACACGTGCTGGTAAGAGAGGTTAAGATGACAACAAGTCTGTGTATATTGTAGGCATGGCACCGTAACTTGAAAGATATAAACCAGATAAGAAAGGGGCCCCATTCTCAAGACAAAACCAAGGGATTTCTGCTGTTAGGAAACTGAATAAGCGCTATACTAATGACAGTATCAATTGTATCATGTAATACAAGTGGAGACTAAGTCCTATCCAATAACAAAGCAGTCAAAACCCTTTTGCTTACATTCTACGATTTTTAAAATTTTAAATTATCAGTGTTATTTTAACCATGATTCATAATGTCGTACAACAAATTGAGATGGTAAAAAGTATGTACCTTTTAGAGTATAGAGCTTTAAACAATCCAAATACAGTCCTGATAAAAGTATATTAACGACAATGGGGGAAAATCTACTCACTGACCAATCCATGACTCACAGAATTGGTAATTTGCATTTGAATAAAAGAGAAATGTGAAACTACAAGTGAAGATAATAAGTCTAGTACACAAATGTGAGATTCATGATATTTTATGAAATTTAAAACAACAATGCTTTCATGATAGTTTGGATCATGTTACCGTACATCAGATGGAAGAAGTGTTATGTGTTAGCACCAAGAAGCTTCCAAAGGAGGACAAAACAACTAACAGTATACCATAACAATGAAAAGACAGACAACTTTTTAAAGTATATGGTGGAAGAAGATGATACATCCATGTCACCATGTCAGAAATCAAATGGGGAATAAGTGACAATAGATTCTGACACAACTAAACACCAAACCACTGTATCTACTCTTCTCAAGTATGACAGTTAAAACAGAATTACACTGTCTACGAAATCATGTTTTGGTGTTAATGAATAATATTATTTTAAACATGATACTAACACTGTAAGCGAACAATCATTATAAACTTATGTCCTTACAAGCATTGTTTATGTGTACGGTTTCTGTGACAAGTGAGATTGAATACAGGTCAATAAGATGGATCAAACACGCGTATCTTTGAGCCAAGGTCACGAGATATTGAGTACTTAGCCAAGACTTTTCTCAAATGTGACGTCACTTTGTATGAAATATAAATCAATGATTTCTACTTTCGATCATTTGCTTTAATGTTATATTTTATGACCTCACAAACTGTTTTCTTTTCCTGAGCCTTTGCAAAGACAACAAAATCCCACACTGTAAAGGAAACAGGACGAGGTTTATTTCGTTATTTCTTACTCCTTCCCGTACCGCATCGAAAATATCAAAACTTGGTGTGTTTTTAAGGCTAAGCTATGGTTTAAAGTTAACAGCTAGGTATCAAGAAGGTCTAATACAGAGGTTTCACTATCTTTCTATTACAACTACTGACACGACCAAGAGGTATACAAACTTTGCACCAATGCATACCACACAGTTCTCTGACAATTACTAGAACTATCTTGGTAATGCAACTTATGTGACTAACATCTCCCTACAAAAACAGTTATGGTTACTGCCTAACGCAAAGGTCAGTCCGTACAACAGACCTTACATTACATCATCATTATTCCTAGTGTAACTATGACAAAAACAGCCAGGTCAAGGTCAAAGGTGCAATGCAATCTAAAAAAAGACTCCGAAAAATGTTGTCCAGGTTTTGTGTTTATGCTTTTTTGCGACATAAAGTTCTATTGCTACGTAGGTAATGTCAACAGTAAACTATAAATCAGAGGTACAATAGTTTTCTGACTTGTGTTGTATTCAGAGTCTTGGCTTTTGTGCATTTCTCACAGGTGGCGGTAGCAAAGTTACTAAATCTGTTACAGTAATGCTTAGCTAGGGGCAAATACTACAAATTTCTCTTCATCTCTAATCTGCTATTTTATCATTATTGCTGTTGTTGCTGACAGATGTTTGTTTTTCTGTATCAAGATTCATTCTTTATATTATTTGATGCCTTTGTTATGTTAAGATCATATCAGCTATAGCTCAGAATGATGATTTCTAATAATAAAATATTTTGTTCCTGGAAGCTAAAAATGTTGTCTTCAATAGCATTAAGCTATGTGTGGTTGGGAACGTGAGAAATACACCACAAATGTGTTAGATTAAATATGTTGCCAATGTCTTCTAAAATATACAAATGTAACAAAGCTATAGAATGGCAAGTTTTGATGGTCTAACAACACTGGTGATATTTATGGCACCTAGTGAAACCACAGGCTCTGATTGGCTACCCATGGGGGCTGACCAACCATGTATAGATAAGGGTCGATATATGTAGGTATTATATGATTTGGCCCCTCAAGTGTTACATCCCTGGGGCAATATTTGCTGATAATCACTGCATGATAACAAATCACCGACCCTAATCAGTCCCAGCTCTATCCCACGACAACATGATGGATTGTACACACACTTGTTGCATTAGACAATCGGGTTATGGCCCTTTCTATCAGTGGGATGGCCTTTGATGTTGACAGGCTGAGAACAATTTGTCTATAGAAGATGTTGTACAATCAGCTGCTGCAGTACAAGCTGTGAGATATGGCCCCAGGGGACAGCTGCATCACCATAAACACACTGACCAGACATGAGGTTTTATGACTTAGATTTTAAATACTTACAAATCACTCCATATATGTAAAAGTCAATTATTAAGATTGACCATGACTTGTAGACGTTTCAATAAGAAAAGACATTGAATATTTGCTATTTGAATCACTTGCACACTGGAGAAAGAAGGTAACCATTATGTTCCCTGCAACTGGATACAGAACGGTCGGTACCCACAGTTTTCAGCCAAAGTAACCAGCCTTAAATGAAACCTCTATTAACTGACTGACAAAGTACAGTTGGGTTTTTAAAACTGTAAATGAGCCTTAGTTTCATACATGCTTCATCATTTTGAATTAAGTTTATTGAGCCTCTGAGAACACTATTTTTAAAGCCTTGTTGTTTCCACCAGAATACTATACATACGTCTTCTAATGTGGAGACTGGACTGTCGTAGTCCCTGGACCTTTTCACAGACCGGCATGTGCCAAGTCTTGTTGCACGATTTGTATCCACTGTCAATCGCGGCTTACATGGACTGTTCAGCGCTGAATTAACATCTCTAGGTTTGTCACGATATGCACTGAAAGCCGGCCCATTGGGCTTACAAAACTCAAACGGATTGCCATGATTCTTGATAAGTTCTTCCAGTTCACATGGTTCATTTTTTAGAGATTTTTTGGCTTCGATGATGTCCTGTTTCTCAGAGTCGGTCTGGGTAGAATCTGGACTAGCAGTGAACAGCATCTTACACCACTTTACACTTCACCCTGTCTGACTCTCCTAGTCCTACCATACACACACACGTTCAACCCACACTATCTGTATAAACTCTATCACTTCATTATCAAGTACTTTGTTCAGATGAATAAATATACAACTGTGTGACTGTGCACAAATTCACCCTATAGTCCACCTGTTTAGTGCATTAACATAACACACAACTGGTTTGTAACTTATACCATCTCAGGTATATAACATAATCCACACGGATAATCTGCTTTTCAGTGTGTATATACAAGCTGTACACAGTCCTATAAATGACAACAGAACACCACAACTGTCCATACAATGTACACACTGGTCAAGTTTATGGTCAGTCAAGTGTATCCAGACTCTATCTCTATGATAACACAGATACTTCACTAAACTTATCCAAATACTTCACTACAAACAAATCTCAACCACAAATCCTGTACTATAATCTACCCTTCCATACAGATTCACCAAACTTTTATCACTATATATAAGATATCAGACACAATTCTTGGCTTATTTTATTCAATCACTGATAAATACTATCAACTACCCAAGCTTGTCACTAACAAAGACCAAGTCTCCATTTGAATGCTGCACCAAATATTCTCATTGGCTGGCTGCCTCCCCGAGTAGCCAATCAGAGGGCTCCATTCATTCACAACAACTGCAACACCTGCTCAGGAAAGCTTCTATGAAAACCCAACAAATGCCTCCACATGATGAATGTAATTACACAGCCTGGGGGTTTTAGCACAGCTTTGATATTGGGAACTTGGTTTCACACGCACACCCTTACTTCTTATCAGTAAAGAGAGTTTAATGATGTTTTTAAGAACCATGTCTAGATTGCAACATAGAATAATTGAAAACACCAGGGATCAAATAAATTTTCAAATATGACTTCCATGGGGAAACAATTCAAAACTGACTTTATGTAACAAAACTTTGATGGGTGTGATAGTAAACAAAAATAATTACATAATCTATTTTAGATCCATCATTTTTCAACATAAAATACCTTCATTGTAGGCTAATTGTCCATTTAATTAAGAATTAAAATAAATGTTGATTTGGTTTTAAATTTTGGAATTACATTTCAAACTGAACATGGGTTTTAGATCAGAAGAATATGTTTAAACACATTAAACTTATTTGAAAACTTGTTCACCAAAAAATCTTCAAACGTAAAATGAGGAAAATATGTTAAAAACGTTGGGCAGCTGGAAAATATTTTATAGTCAGTTGATCTATTTTGGGTTTTATTTGTGTGTGTTTCTACCTGACTGCATATTTGTGCAAAGATGTATGTAAGAAAATGGTAAAAATGTCTCTAATCCCCAATCTCCCATTTTTACCTTGTTGGTCCCTGTACAATAGCAGGTGTTATCAACGGACCAATCAGAGGGCTTGTGTACCGATCTACTTAACAATCTGTTACTATACAAGCTGTTTCTCACAAATTTATTAGCTCTTTCTTTGATCTTCTTAAATCCTCCATTCACCACCTTTTGACCAATTTGTATGAGAATTCCTGTTTATTGAAAGAGTAAACTCAGGCAATTATATGTTTAGCCAGTAATGTAATTAGCACCCTTATTAACTGTTTGTCAAAGCCAAGTGTGATTTGTTTCTCACTTGTTTAGCAGTATGTATGAATGGCAATAATTTCATTAACAATAGGAAGTGACCAACTGTCTAATGGGTCCAGACTGACCAATGGCATAGAACATCAAACTTGTCATGAGATGTCTGAGAACAAAAAATAAAATCTCAAACTGGCTGAAAACTTGGAATTAAACTGCAATTATGGCCATGCATTTTCTCAGCTCTAAATTTACTGTGCAAGACATTCAACCTTAGGACACCTTTTAATACACATACAAGACTAGTAATGTACCACCTTTCCTTATAAGGGTCCAGTTCAACCATAATTATTACACTGAGTAGACATTTTGACAGTAATTTTGTTACAATAAAAAAAATCGAAATTAGAATTATAAGTGTGACCATTGTGTAGTACTCTTTATCAATAGTTTACATAATTTAAGATTTGTCGAAACCTTAAGTTATATCATATTTCTTCGAGGTAATTTTTTTGGCAGACGATAATTTAATTGCACTAAAACTGGCTCGGTTCCCAGCTTTACGAAAGCAACTGGTGCAAAAATGACATACCAAAACAAATGCTTTTCAATGTAATAAATGAAATGTATAACAGCCCATTATCTACTTTACAAGCCCCAAATAACGACGGTCCCCGTAATTTGGTCACAATCATTTTCAACATGCTACTTGTTGAATAGAACAGCAAGCATTATAATTAAATCCTCGTCAGGTTAAAACACCAGACATGATTTTTTTCTATTCAACCCAAGACATTATAAATGTCTGTTCCAACCACTTGAATGACAGGAACTTTAAATATAGGTTCGTAATTTTTTTACCATCTCTTTTATTTTAACGAAAGATCACCAAACAAGGAAGGCCTGGCCAAAAAAACAATGTTGAAATCACTGTATTATATTGCAAATGCTTTTAAAATAAATGACAAACAGAATGACTCTGGTAATTTTCGTTCCTTTTCGTAAAACTGCTGATTACTGTTTATGACCCTACCATATTACATTGAGCAATTATTATGGCCCTTAATTGCATCATTTACCTCCACGATTCAGCGACACTTAATATCAAACTGGAAATCAATATTATTAAAGAATTCCAGTTCCACCTCAGCAAACAACAACCCATGCTAAATGACCTTCTCAATGAAGCTTGTACTTTCTGTTAAACCAGTAATGAAACAATCCCTTTCTTTGTAACTTAAGTGTTCTGGGAGAGAAACATTGTGAAGCTAGATATGGCAAGTTAGTAAGTAATATATACTGTACAAAATGATTACACCCTACCACAGTAACATGAATATTTTTTGTTAATTTGTGTTTTTAAGCAGAGTGATCTAGAGATATCGTTATTCTTCACATATTTATGTTCACATATTCACAGCAATATCAATGTACATGTAATCCCAATGATCAAAATTTGACATCTAAGTCACTAAGAGAACTAAAGTTGATCTTCATTTAAAACACTTGTGTAAAATTGCAAGGCATGAGAAATGACAATTCAGCGATATTGATTGTATTTTTTTTCCGTCAAAATTAGTCAGAATCCATTTAGAATTTAGTGTAGCTTGCAGCAATTCCATAACAGATATTGTAAAGAAGGATGCTTACATTTTGGAGGTTGTTCATGTCCTTCTCCTTTGTCCGCCTATCTTCAGCAAGTATGAGGCCCTGCATGGCGGAAAACGACTGTTCAGCACTACTACATTTGGCCGGACCATCGTCGCTGCATGCAGCCATTTTTACTGGGCCCGGTGGACTTGCCTGCAGGGCCTCTTGCTTTATGTTTGTCGCCATGCTTTCTGTCAATCATCACGTCTGAAAATACAAGAAGGATACAGTGAAAACCCTCGGAATTACACTCACTGGAATCTGAAAGCCAATTGAGTCTTGTGTCTGCTAAAGATAAAACTTATCTCCCCAGCCTCACTGTATAACAAGTTTTGGTGGATCATGTAAGCATATGCACAACACCTTCAATTTAGTTATTGGCAATCCAAACATTGTATCATTTCACCCAAACATAGAATTTGGAACATGAGTTTAATTTGATGATTAGGATCATTTAGGCGATTATCTTATGTCTGTGATTAAGGCAAACATTGCTTAATGTTATTTGTACCTGGCTTTAGTTTAAAGAAATACATACACACTAAAATTACCAATTCTGGCTGTTGCTTTATTGTCAAGGTAAGAAAGAACCATTTAAACTAAAGTCCCAAATAGAAAAGATTCAAGTAAGTACATTAAACTCCTTGCAAAGTTATTATGATTATTTTCTACAATATTCTATAAAACTTTAGCAATGGTTTATTTTACATGAAGAAAGCTTTGCTGTATCATATAACTGAGAAACCATTAACAAAGAGAGAGAGCAGCCATCATTTCTCATTGAAAACCATCTACTCATCTCTACAGTTTATGATGTGTTTTTTTTTTATAAATTCAAGGGATAATTGTCAGTAGATTTAGAAAACTTCAGTGGTATATAAATGTGTATTAGGTTGATTATAACATGTAATGGGACCACATAAGATGCTTTGTGAATGGGTTAACATGTACGGTTGAAACCCACAAGAGCTTTTATACACCATATATTCATCTTTTTGTACCATATAATGTATCCCACATCTGCCTTTATCCGTGTCTTTATACAGGGTCCATTAT
>ENA-OREC01000522-OREC01000522.1-marine-metagenome-genome-assembly--contig:-NODE-522-length-15389-cov-13.496931_pt1 | contig 15389 bp, 6 predicted proteins | sample MGYA00248626_ERZ508543 | MGnify/ENA primary metagenome ERZ508543 (study PRJEB26211, sample SAMN05518279) | marine metagenome | isolation source: Puget Sound, Washington, USA | host: Bankia setacea... | reverse complement strand
CCTGATGTAAACCCAACTCGTGAATGTGTGCACACCAACCTCATACAATTAACCCTGATGTAAACCCAACTCGTGAAAGTGTGCACACCAACCTCATACAATTAACCCTGATGTAAACCCAATTCGTGAATGTGTGCACACCAACATCATGCAATTAACCCTGATGTAAACCCAACTCGTGAATGTGTGCATACCAACCTATTACAATTAACCCTGATGTAAACCCAACTCGTGAATGTGTGCACACCACCCTCATACAATTAACCCCGATGTTTGGGTTAGTGCCACCACATTGAATCGCGTCCTCTACCAATGTCCGTCCAGTCATGTCTCTCTCTCTCTCCAAGCGACCAGTGCTACACTCTATGTACAGTATGGTCAGTACATAACCAATAAAACCCAGTCACCTGGAATTAACAAGGTATACGATTTAATTGTTCAACTTAAATGGATTTGACTTAAACATAAACACGTGTGCAATGTTGTATGGTCAAATATTAACATGTAATCGCTGTCGCTTAAACATGGTGTAATTCGTTATGTTATAGCTTCGAAGCCTCTTACAACCAGATGACGGACTACAAACAACTGTGTACGAGCTACGAGGGGAAAATGGTGAGGTGACATAGACTACTGATAAAAGTGGTGAAGGCAATCTTAAAGTGAAAGACAAGAGTGGCAAACTGCTCAACAACATCACCTTCCTTGAGTTTGACGTATGCGCATTTTACTACTATGTTGATAACGCATGCATTAAGTTACGTGTTAGTATTAACTATGTGTTAGGTAGTACGCTATCACTGCCTTGACTAATGTACAACCATATGTATAATAATAATGTATATTAATCAATTGACAACACGTATGTTAACTTCAAACAGTACTTAAAGAGAAGCTCTACCGCTGTTGGATTTGTATCTAACTTATTTTAATTCAAACGATTCTGGATGCTATATATGAGTATACTTGTGATGCATGTTACTCACTGACGTCTGATAAAGAGGAACATAAAATAGTAATATAGGGTTACAGACCTTACAATCATTACATAGTTAATTGCCATAATACAACAATACTATATCATGTGATTCACTGGTCGTGGTCGGGTGTTTTCTCTTTCAGAAATTGCAAGTAGAATTGCCATCAGACAGAAAAGTTTGTCTTCTAAGAGCAGTATGTATACCAATGTTATATATTAGTTTATGTATATAAGACTTATATGAATTGAACGTTATGACAAATGTTCATGTTATTATCAATTTGTCGTATTAAATGTGTAAAAGAAAAATGATGTCGTAATACATATGTAAAAGAAAAATGAGCATTAAACCTAAAGAATGATACAATTTCAATCAATTCCTTGACTTGATGTCGCTACGTGTAAAACATGATTACCAAACAAGGTGGAATGGTACAAAGTATTCGACTCTGGACAAAGTGGGAAAGTAATGTGAAGGTATTGCAAAAGTAATTTGAATAAATAAATATATCCGTCTATTTGATTTAATTATTTAACATATGTGTAGATTGAGACAAAGGCCACTTGTTTTGATGAAGTTGCTCCGACCAAGAAACTCTCTGAACATGTAACCGCATTATGTGTGGGGCGAGAAATTCTGGAGTTGAAAGAAGAAGAATGTGAAGAAGACGCCACAAGAGACTGTACGGCACTTAAATTCTAACAGTTTAACTTCTGAGTTTCTTTCAGATATGTATTTAAGTTTGTGTCTATGTTGATGTTTTCTGAAAGTGATCATGCTGCAACTGGATATGTGACCTCACTACCTTTGTAATTTAGGTATTCCTCCGACATCAGCAGTCATTACAAGCGGAACCCTTTTGCACACATAACCTGCCTCAGAAACTATAGTAATAATTGAATGGCACCATTTATCATTCTCAGTCAAGGTTTATTGGTTGTTAACCGTTACGTAACCTGTATCTATTAAATGGATTATTGAATGACCGCAATACATTATAACATATTACATATATACTGTGTTGATTATCGCTTTAGATATGCTAGCTGGATATGGTGATATTGAGGAATGAGGACCGCGTTGGTCACAATGTGTACGGCATACATATACCACATCGTTGTCCTGCAACTGTGTTAGGAGAACTATCTGTTGTAGAAGGCGAATATGTAGTCACAAGACTATCTGGACCAGACATGCTATTAGCGGATACAGACAGATGTTCCGTGTTTAAACCATTGGCGGGCACAACAACTACTAAATCGAACGCACAACGCAAATGACTTTGATATGTACTGACTGTCACTTGTTTCATTCCTATACGCTTGTTGCACAGTTAGTTTTTTGGAATATATTTGAAAACAATTCGTGGGGTAATGTCTCCAACTGGTTATCTTTGTCTCTAAATAAAATATATATATCTGCATGGAAAAGTGTGTTGTAATCCTTTATATTAAATGATGTTTGAGTTATAGAAGCAAATGTGGCAACTTTTAGATAACCAATAGTGCAATGATAGCAACCAAAATACACTGCATTCGCACAATGGTAACCGTAATGAAATCGTGCGGAGATAATACCATACACACTAAATACAATTAACTAAAAGTTGATTTACCTATATAGGTAATTCCTTCCCAGACAAACTGTTACAATTCTAAGTGTACAATTATGCTGATACAGGAAGGCTCATGAATCTATAGTCTCCTTGACCAAACTAGCATCGTCCAGCCTATTATTATTACATTGTGTGTGTTACTACACTAAGGCACTGTATGTATATATAATTATTCTTTCAGCTGTCAAGTGCTTACAAATAGTGCTTGTTCCATCTATGTACTAACGTATCGATATCAGTGCTTGTTCCATCTATGTACTAACGTATCGATAGCAGTGCTTGTTCCATCTATGTACTAACGTATCGATAGCAGTGCTTGTTCCATCTATGTACTAACGTATCGATAGCAGTGCTTGTTCCATCTATGTACTAACGTATCGATATCAGTGCTTGTTCCATCTATGTACTAAAGTATCGATAGCAGTGTTTGTTATATCTATGTACTAAAGTATCGATAGCAGTGCTTGTTCCATCTATGTACTAACGTATCGATAGCAGTGCTTGTTATATATATGTACTAAAGTATCGATAGCAGTGCTTGTTATATCTATGTACTAAAGTATCGATAGCACTGCTTGTTATATCCATGTACTAACGTATCGATAGCAGTGTTTGTTATATCTATGTACTAAAATGGCATGTATAGATAGTAATGCGTGTTCCATCTATGTACTAAAGACTTGGGTGTATTGGACAGTATGTCAGTGACCCATATATAGCAGCGGTTATAACGACGTTACCCCATTCCTAGTGATCAGTGAAGGGTTCTCCGTTTCCTTGTATACGTACTGGAATCACGGCTCTTCACCAACTACTGCTCATAGCAAGTGTTTGGTTTTTGACGATATATAACGACGGGGTTTATTTGACATTTAAGTCAATCTTCCATAAGACCCTCAATTTATGTTATTTCGATTGTGAAATCACGCTCGAATCCGTTCCTGGAACCAACCAGTACTAGCAATAAGGTATGTTGTTTTATTCTCAAGGAAACAACGGGAATCTTTGATGGGGCTTGAACCCATGACCTCCTCATTACCAGTGCAACCTACTGCGCCACGCCGCCCCTTGTATATGTACAATAACCCCAGTACTCAACGATCCTAGCAAAAGAAACATTGAAGCTATGTTTTTGTCCATGATCTAGCTATCATTCGTCCAAAGGTCGTGCTGTTTTATGACCACGTGGCCGGTATATTTACTGCATCGTGTGTTTGTTGTAAGATATAAAACAGTTAATTATGTATGCACGAGATTGAGTGTACACCGTTGTCAGGATCATCATAGGTCTAGACCAGGTACCGATGTTCAACAACCAAATACACTGTATATTCGAAATTGTTATCAAAAACATGTTATTTTATTATTTGATTATTCACACCTGCGGTAAACATACACTGTAGGACATTGTGTATCACACGAGTATGCCAGACACCTAATATCATTAGCATAAGGTCAACATACACTAAGACATCAAATAGATACAGATCCATCTGGTAAATTACCGTGCCTATGACATGAGACAATTAAATCACCAACGACAAAAAAGAAAACAAAAAGGAATAAGTTTTCCAACTCTTAAGCATTCTCTTAAAACGTTGATTTTTGTAGGCAAATATACGTACAAGGTCATACAATAATAACGTACAAGTTCATATAATAATACAAAAACGTTAATATACATAATATAAATGAAGGTAGTCTGTGACAATGGGTGGCTTTACATCTAACGTTGAATACGTCTTTATGGTCTTTTCTTAAGTTGAGCCTCGCACAATAAATTCACGCTTCTTTCCTGATTCCAACTCATAAAATCGGCATTGTCAAGTTCAACTCCATTAACATCTGTGTCGATCAACAGTGTGAAGTTATGCGTACCATCTAGTAGCGATATCACAGGGCCAATTGGTCCAGTACTTTTGAAATGGTTCCACTCTGCTCCCCAATTAGTTTTAGGCGTTGTCATAAACTGGCCTAATGTTACACCGTCTCGTTGAAAGGTAATGGTATCGTTGTCTCCGTCATTTGAATATACAATATCTGTGAGTTGTATATTTACAGGCTTAGACGTGTTTACAGCTTTAACACACAATTTGAGGTAGACTGCTTTATTGTTTGCGCTTACGAGATGAAGGGTTTTGTTCCCAGACGCTTGTGATCGATCTCTGAGGAGAGGATCTGTTAGATCAGTGACTACGTCCTCAAACTCACCCACAAACTCTATTGTATCATTCTCCATGTAAATATCATACGGTTCCTGATAAAGTTCCCCTGAACTATTTGCAAAGTCAGCGACTACTTCTGCTGTGGCCGTTTGAACGGTATTATTGGTGTTACTCATTGTACCACCAGTCTGTGATGTTGTGTTTTCAACTGACGAAGACGCATTCTGTAACATGGCTTCAGTTGTGTTACTTGAATTGGATGTTTGATTATAAGAACTTGTATCTGATACCATTATACTTTCTGTTCGAACACCGCTGGTTTTAGTCCCTGAAGTCACTTCACTCTTAGTGGTGGTACTACCAGTGACAGCTGCCACGGCTGCGGTTGTAAGGGTTTGCGTAGTGGTGCTACCAACGTATGTTGATGAATACGATGTTTGATTTGTTGTTCCCGAGCTCGTCGTATTGGTTTCACTAGTCATTTGTGTTGTTCCATTCAGAACTGCTGCTGTCCGCGTGGTACCACTCTCTGTGCTATTTGCTGTAAAATTCGATTCTCTAGAAATATCGGTTGTCGTGTTTACCCCGGTTGCGGTGCCATATGTTGGCGTTGTGGCTGCAGAAGTACTTGAGTTATATGTTCTACTTTCAGCACTGGTAGTTACTTCCGTAGTTCTACTTGTCAGTCGAACTGTCGCCGGATAAACATGGTGTATCACTAGACACAGGCAACCCAAAACCGTTAGTCCTCTTAACATCCACATTGTCCTTTCCCGTTAATTGTCCTAAACCAACTACAGTTTTTAAGTTTCCAGTTGCTATTTATATGTCGCTAAGGTAATTAAGTAAGTCAGACATTTAACGGTAAACGAAACAACAAAACAGGGTCGTTAATCAATTTAAGTTTACGTGTTTATTACTACAACAACAGTGAGTGTTAAATCTTTACATACGGAAGGCGGAGTACGTCTAAACGTGTGTCGACTTGACTGACAGGTTTTCATCCATGTTTAACATAACACTACGCGTTATCGGTTAGTACTTAGTTTTGAGTTAAGGAACGTTTTTTATGATGAAGAGCTTAATTTAGATAATGTCACACTCGAATAAAACAAAAACTTGGCGTATTATAATTCTGGCCGATATAGACAATCCAGATGTGAGCTTACCTGGACTTTGAAGACATTATATAGAAACTCACATAATAAAAGGAACACTTTGCACGTTAAGAGCTCTTAGCATAACATTACATACTACTAAAATAAATTGCGCGTTTACATTTATAGAGTTCTCGAATTTTGGTAACACAATCCATTACATTTTTATTATATGGAATGTTAAGAATGGCATTGATTGTGTTAGTGTCTTAATATATCAACACATATATTACCAGACTACGTAAGACTAGTCACACACAACACTCATATTGATGACATTATGTTTAGTCTGCATTATATTGTATACAACTCTCTTATCACCACACACGTATTGGTGTATGTTTAAACTTATAGTTCGCTGGTATCGTGTGTATTGTGCTCAAACCCGGATTTATAATCATATTAAAATGGCATGTTTAGTTTTATCTATATAACAGGAGGACAAATAAGACGGCCTAATTTTATCTGAGATATACACAGTCGTAGAGTGTGTGGCTCTTCTGTGCCACCGTAGAAAATAAACTTACACCAGGTTACACTCAAACATCCCACTAACATCCTTTTTGACTAAAATACCTAGTACTCTACTAATTAACATAACTTTCGAAGGAAAAAAACGATTCTGTCAACAATTACATCGTACTTTTTTCAAAACGGTAACCACATAAATTACCACGTGCAGTTTTAATGACCGAATTGTGTTTTTTATAAATTATTGATAGTAAACAGGTTTGCCTCGACCAGTTCAGCCTAGTACATACCCAGACTAATGCAGCTAAAATTATTTTACGTGCCTCTGTATCCAGGTAAATAGATGTCATAGCACACATAAAGAAGAAACGTATGATAAATGCTTGGTTGATGTTAGTAGTAAAAGTCATTAATTGATGTGGTAATATTTCGTGGAATTTGGAAATATCTGCTAATGTTGTCATGAATTTATGATAAACGGTGTCTCATTCCGAGTATGTATTCATTTATTAGTAGTACACACCAGCGAAATGATGCCAATCACAATGTTAGTTTCATCGGCGGGAAGGACATGTTAACAAATAAATACTTTGTTAATACTGTCACTGTCAGCGAAGACTCCAATATGAAGACTATTGCGATGCAAATGTTTCTACCATGCGGACTGACCCTCAAGCGGTTTGAATTTCTTTTTATGCGATTTCTGCTTTTGTGACATTACCAAATTGCAGAACAAGCGCACTCGAGTATGTTCCTACTTGTAGAATCTTGAGATAAAGGGCATACAAATGTCATCCTTGACACCAATGTTATATGTACTTCGATGTAGATGGTATCTTCACACTTACTGCAATTGTCCTTAAAGCATGTCAATAAAGAACATTGTTTAAAAGTCACAACTTCTTCTTTTATTCAGAAATATTCAAACATGTGCGAAGTTTCCTACATGTAATACTCAAAGTTAACATCATGTTGTAGCTACTCAGATACCATCAATTTATATATAAAAAAAACCATAGCATGTCAGTATTCAAAGCCAACAAAACATGAATATACCACGATTACAATATAACGAAGTCAGTGGTTAGCATGTTTAGAACTTCAAGTGAAAGGCGGGTTAAGTTGACAATGTACAAATGCACACAAAACAGCCTTTGTAGTCTCAATGTGCAAACAGCGAGACATTTTTTGTGTAACCGTAGAAATGATGGACGAGAATCGGAGATGCTTATGACTGCACTTAGTCTGTACAGCAGCTTTATACGCTCCGTTGGTAAAAACAGTATTACATTGTCATCAAACAAATCTACCTTTATAATTAATTACAGTGTCATCTTACTAAACCCTGGTACAGTATATGTATAGACCACGAGTCTTCAGAACAGATTTTGAGGCCAAATTACGTATAATCCTTTAATTTAATAGTACACCAACGCGTATACTAATTTAGGCGGTGCGTGCTATATTTTGCCATAACGATCATAAAAATGTACAATATGTTGCAAGGCCTTGACAAGCGAAGAACATGAGGACGCAGAAAAAGAGGTCACACAGATCGAGCGGTGTATGGTCACGCGTGTGTTTCACCATGTATGTCATAGGTTCATTATTGAATACAGTAAATGTCGTCGCAGATACTAGTTAAACTATGTACTTACAAAAGTCGTATACACTAAACTGTATAAAATGCACTGACATAGTTATAACAAGTCTACAATAAGTGCTTCGTTATGATCAAGATGTGCTACTTCAAAACGGGTTGACGAATGAAAAAGTAATAATGTTTAAACTATAAATATGAAAGTTCAATAATTGCATGCTCGTACACATGCATTTCTTTATTTGAAATGAAAATAGTTTGTGTAAATGTTAAGAAAAGAATTCACCTGAAGCGTGAGGAAAACTTGTCTTTATTTAATTAAAGTGATTTGAAAACATCCCCATTGTCGTACATGTTCTATTGCGGTGAATGTGTAAGACATATTCCGTTGTTGATATAATTATATTATTTTAATTATTTAAGACAGTATTGTTTTTATAAATGAAGTGCATATTATTCAGAGGATGATGATTGAAAGTAAACAGCAGTGTACAAATATCACAAGTATACCAACTTGTTCCTCGCACATAAATGCAATGTTAGCGTATATCATCGCTTGTTTTCCGCGAAATACAACTAGCTCAATTGACGTTTTATTAAACAAGTGCAATAAAAGGTACGAAATGACAAAATTTCCTTTATTTCAAGACGCGTATTTGGCTATTCTATCCTACATTACCACACAATAAAACAACATTTCAATTTCTATTTACCAAACACGTCCAAAACATGTTTAAGCACGCCAATAGTTCGCTTAATAAGCATATGATTGAACTCGTTTGATAACAGTGTATATGAAATGACAACTCGTGTACAAGTCTACATAAGTATGCTCTTTACAAGAAATGCTATTTTCAAACACTTGTATCTGACACCGTCTATTTTACAGCAATGTTTAAGTCGCATACAGGAGCCATACAATAACTACCCATTGTAACCCACATTCCCTATACCACAAGAACTTTCTTGATCAGATTATACTTATAGCATATACTTAATCAATGTAGGCAAGCATAAACATGTCGTACCGTTCATTGACCGCAAAACAACAATGTATTACTTGGTAGTTAAATATGACAACTACAACTCAAACAGATGCTGACTTACGTTTCAGTAGTGATGAAAACTCGTTTCAAACTATGGTAACATCATGTAAACAATAAAAATACATGTATATCTAAAATGCCAACAAACAAGACATTGACTTTTGACAAAGTAACAATGGGTGACTTCATATTTTCTTCAATACCTTACGTTTTATGAACACGGTGTACACTTAAATAAATAAATGTTACACATATTGACAGCTGTATATAAAACAATTCTGCTTTAACAGAACTTGCATTTGTTTAATTTTAGATATGTTTCTTTAATAGTTGTGCTCCAAATGAATCACTGTTTATAACCAATCGCATTAGCCTTCTTTTCGCTAAAAATATACGAATTAGATTCGACCAGTTAAACTTTAGACAGAAAATGGGTAATATATTACAATGGGTGATGATGAGGCAATTACGTACGCATAAGAAACTCAGCAGTAAACGTTACCTTTGAATAATCTGGCTTTACTTGGATGAAATGTTGGACATGTGGCACCTTTGAAATTGATATTTTAATAGAAGTTCTTTTCTATATTAACAATGATTTACAAGCAAGAACATGGCATCTGATTGGCGTGTCACTAAGCCTCCAGGTCACCTTAAAGCCATATTAAATAGTTAAACTGGCATCGGATTAAGCTGTGGCGCCACCATACTAAATACGGGACTGCACTACTGGTTTAGATATATATCACCTGGTTATGGCCGGGGGAAAGAGAGTAGCAGGGTGGTTTACGAGGTGGAAACATTTTAACCAGATGGTATTTACTTAGTGTGTATTGTCCTAATGGTTGGTTCTAATCTCACGTGTAAACATTTTTATATAAAGTTGATCATATATATATTTCTTCATAAACTCGTGGGCGTAGGAGTCATATACCTTAACATGGTATAATTAAAACACCGAAAACAGAACATAAATAACAAAACAAGCTATCGAAACCATCTTTAATTGTTTTAACGATGTAAACATAACGAGATGTTTCTGTGGTATGCTCGTTATGTTTAGATACTGAGTAATTGAAGACAAACATAGAAAGACTGGTAGCGACCTATTTACACAGTTAATGTGGAGTTCTTTGTTTTGAAACGAACTAAAGTCACGTGTCATATTTGTTTTATATAAATGCGCAGTAATTTAAACATGCGGTTAGACGTGCCAAGCATAGAAACGTGGCAAAGGAATCTGTGAATAGTTGTGATGTTTTCAGATGTTATTTAACACTATGCAAGTTGGGTATATATCACGCAGTATGTGGGATAAAGAACAATAGAGCATCGTCTGCAGACCCTTTAACATGACCTTCCGTTAGCTCCAAAATACATACAAATCCAAACGCGTTTTACTTGTCTAAACATAATAGCATAACCTTTTGACTTTCCAATAGTGTTACACCATAAAGAGGAAAACAAATACCACGTAATTTAAGGTGTAAATAAATCATGTTTTCTCTTATTATGTTATGTCTACATCATTGTTCAACATAGTTTCGTTAATTGTAAGAACTATTTTCCCTGGCATCCTTTCCTCCCCTATAATTGATTTTCCTCATTAGTGACGGCCTTTAAATGGTGTAACCAACTCTATTTACCTTGTTTAACACGATTTAAGTATTAGCTGGCGAATCAAAAAGGGAAAATAATGATCTTTCTCATCAAGCAAAACAAGAAGATATATTTGGTTAATCAATGCGTTGGTGGTAAACCACATCGTAAAGTGTAGCCTTGAAAAGTTTAAACAATACAAATAAACAAATAAAAAAACGTTTAACTTATTAACCTCTTGTTAGCTCGACTGTTTCGGGTTATTGTCAGCGCCTGTCAGAACCTTAGCGACGTGTACGTAGTCGTTGTATGCGCATGCGTCGTCGATTAAAAGCATGCACTCTCAGAGATAAGTAGTAGTAGTAGTAAAATTACCTGATATAGAAGATACATAGACGTGGTTAGTCATTACATTTATACTATAAATATGTTTTACATTTAACGATATGATCATATACCACTTGAAGGAAAGCATTTTAGATTGTATTAAATAGTTGCACCCTAGCAACAAAAACACCCATGTAAATATGTTAATAGAGTTTAGGGTTATTACCAAGCCGAATTCCTAGGCTCGTATGTTTACTTTTTGTTAAGTAGTATTCACGTACATTTACAACAGAAAGCCTCGATGAGAAAAGAAACATCTTATCTTTATAAATCTGTGTGGTTCTATATTTGAACATAGTAGTATGTACACCAAATTAAAGCCTATTTAATACTAGGTTCACTCGGAATAATGCGGTGCTAATGACAGTCTTGTATTTGACGTATGAGCAACATCTCTTATTCAGCCAAGTGTTACAGTGACTACTAGTTGCAACATCAAAACGAGACCAATCGATATGTGCGACACCCGTCTAGTACAAGACCGTTTGTCGTCATGGCTTAGATATCACATAGCCTGTAGATCATGACTTTGTAACATTGTAACATTGCTGTATTACTATCCGTATCTACAATCGCGATATTTATTTCGTTTCTTAGAAATATATATAATAATGTTTCATTTTAAATAAGTGTTTCGTACATGGTACTATGGCAAACATGTCCGCAAATGTTACGAATGTAGATTTATCCGAAGACGATGATGGGGAGCGTATATCATGGAATAAAATTATTATAGCGATTGTTTTATTCCTGATAATTGTAGTGACAATTGTTGGGAATATTCTGGTCCTGGTGGCAGTTAAAGTGGACAAGCGTTTACAAACAACTTTTAATTACTACATTGTTAACTTGGCAATTACTGATGTGGCGGTTGCTGTAACTGCAATGACTTTCCAGGCAACATATACTGTACTGGGATATTGGCCGTTTGGAGAAATTCTGTGCGCAGTTTGGATTTTTTTCGACTATGGTAGGTATTAGAACCCGTGTTTAACATTAAAAGCACGTTGACTTAATCGTCTTTATAAATATACTTATAATCAAGATTAGTTAACTAATCGGTCAAATAACAGATGCCTTCACTGATTGTTTTACATGGGAATCTAAGATGTCCGGGCTTGTATTAGCCTAAAAGTGTATAAATGTCTGTGCATTTCTCGATTCAGTTCATACATTTGTATTGTGTAACCATAATCATGAATGTAAATGTAGCATAACACAATGTTATATTGAACGCATCAGTTGTCTGAGCCGACTCCAAATATGTGTGGAATATCGTCTCGTGCCGACTGATATTTCATTACAGCTTCAGACCAAAACTTTACATCTTAGAAAAAGTACGATTGAAAATTGATTTTAACTGTTATCAGTTCATGAATCTGACTGATAACAAATAGTTTAAGGCAGTTCAAAATAACAACAAACACATGTATTCGTTCTTGCTTCGCTATATCTAATAGAAGTGTTGAAGAAAGGAAACTTCCATGACAATCTTTTGTAGAGAATGCTCCATTAGCTACTCTGAGCTGACTATGAGTGTCTTGTTTCTCGGTCCTTACACTCATAATACCTCATACTAGTTATAGATCGGGTGTGCCTTTTTGTGAGGTAATACCCGTGAAAGAAGTTAGGTTAATACTATAGCGTATCAGTTAGCCTATGGTCCTAACACAAACAACTTTATGACCTTATGACAAAGGCCAACACAAGTCATATGTATTTGATTTTATACAAGCAGTTGCACTTGTACACTATGAACACAAACCGAACACTCGTTACGTATCTGCTTTGAACTTCTGTGCTGCTATCTTTTCAAACCTGAGACACTCTATAAAACGATGACATTTCTAGAGATTTAGTTTAACCATATTATATTGCAAGCTAAATTACAAGGTAACACCATATACGATGCACCTTCAACGAAACAGCCAAGCCGCATGAGCTTTAACTTAATTATGGCTCTTCCCATAACATAGCAGAAACACAACACCATATAAAGATATAAGTTAGTTGTACTAAGGGTGTTAATCATTTGTCCCTATAAAGTACATCTATGAATATTGATAGAACTGTTTACATGACTAGTACAGAATATTCCAAAAGAATACATGACGCAAGTATATTATTATCTAACCTTAATATAAATTGAACAAATTCAACAAAATCTCAGGCGTAAAGACAAATACCAAATGCACACTATGAGCTATTTCTATAGTTTAAGTTGGGGGGGGGGGGGGGAATGATGAGTATTTATGTGTTTAGACTCGGATTCACTCACGGTTCGTTAGCTAAATAGGCTCATTTAAAATACATGCTCTTCCCCAGGAATATGTTCCCATTGCCTGGTAACGAGTTTCTGTAAGTATCGTATTCATTTCACGAGTTATAGGAATGCTTGTTTTGAACGAAAGCTAGCAAAACTCATTATGGCGTATGTGATCGTCACCATCTTGGCGTCAAACAATTTATAGGATTCTTTGTGTAACACCCTTGCATCAGAAGGCACCGATGACTACTTCCGAAATTGCCATATCATCAAAGTGTCATATGTTTGTCGAAAGCACTGTCAAGTTCAACATCAAATAGCCTTTCTACAATGATTCTATAATTACGGACGGATGCCTCGTTTTTCACATCCAGTTCTATAATCCACACCACGATACAAGTGTAAAACGCAGATAACCCATGTTAATAGAAGTATGACTTACCTAAATGAACATCAAGGTTTTCTGGTATCGATATGTTTTGCAAAAAAATACCATTCGCTTCAATAAGAAAGGTATACGTGGGGAATTAATGTTGTAGCCAGTACGAATCGATTTACATAAGTGGTAGAAATACATCTGAAAGTAGTAGGTTCAAATTTTAACTTTTACTATTACCCGGTTTCCTTGTTTTGTCAGTTTGATTGATGATTCATCGATCTAGAAACAATACAGTTCATAAGATGGCATGTGTGAAAGATCAAACACAGGAGAGGAAATTCCATAATTGTTAGCCACACGCAAGATTGATATCATGGTTTCAAAGACAATCCATTTAGAACACTAGTACCTTATATATGTTACATTATAAGATGTATTTAAGTTGAACAGAGTAAATCATTTCTAAGATGTATGGTATGTCATGTTAAAAGTTGTCTAACGGAAACACAATGGGTTAAGTTGGGAAGAGTATGGAAAAGTCGTCATGAAGAATTATATAGTTCACACGTTTACGCGTCAGGTTTTTTTTAAAATTCTAATTCAACCTAGTCAGTGTGTGAATTGTTACCCGGTTGAATATTATAATTGTTATTGAAAACATTGACGCACAGTCGACCTACATATATGAAAGCAAAATGAATCAATGTCGTGTTCGTCTATGTAAACCTATTTCAATGTTACGTGTAAGAGCTTTTCTGTTAAATACTCTGTATAGAATATAGCTATATAGAAACAATCCTTCAGTCAGTATCTACAGTAGTTGAGTGAGTGCCCTTGAACTTAAATGTTACCTTTTTCAGTTTTTACGATCTTAATTAATGTTTTCAATTTCTCCCGTTATGTGATAGTGTTAATAGAATACCAGTAACGTTTCTCTAGTGAACTAGACTTTACTTTCAATGATACAATACACGGTATTTAGAATAATGACAGTAAACAATAACAGTAAAGAAAATCGACATAACAAATGGAAATTTATAGAACACAAACATATTCGTCGCTACTATTGTCCAGATATTCAATTATAAACTTTGCTGAACAACAGTGAACGGATAATGACGCTCTTTTTATATACACATTCTCTCTTCTGTGAAAATGGTCTGGTTGCTTTGTTATTTACGTGTATCTTAGTATGATGTATTTAGTATCATGTTTCTCTTAGCATTCCTCTAGCCGCTGGTAGTAACTGATAATTGGTCATCTAGTATCGTGTGAGTTCATCAAATAACGCGAGACTTAACATGTAATAATGAAAGGTATTAAAAACACAACGTTGTGTTATTGAACCATGGCCAGACGTATTTTTATCTTACCCGACAATCAGCCACTTGCAGTTCTACGCATATCCATCAGTGTTCAGTATAAATCAGTGTAGAGTACAAGAACATGATGTAATCGTACAGACTTGGCTCGAGGAAACAAAACAGCATATGATAATTATAAAAAAAAAAAACTATTTTCAAATAATCTTTCCAGGTAATTTCCGACAAAAAGTTCCCACAATACCGTTAATATTTCCATGTATGTTCAATGTCGTCTTGACGCGTGTATAATTAAATTGACATTTCTTTTGTTTGATAAGACACCATGCACGAATTTATAGAAACGAAAGCCTGCCGACGTGCTGCTGTTGTTCTTGTTCCATGTATCTCTTCTTGTGTGAG
>ENA-OREC01000521-OREC01000521.1-marine-metagenome-genome-assembly--contig:-NODE-521-length-15395-cov-12.634939_pt1 | contig 15395 bp, 9 predicted proteins | sample MGYA00248626_ERZ508543 | MGnify/ENA primary metagenome ERZ508543 (study PRJEB26211, sample SAMN05518279) | marine metagenome | isolation source: Puget Sound, Washington, USA | host: Bankia setacea... | reverse complement strand
AAAATTATCTCTAAAATCTTTAAAAAGTTCATTGATACAAACATTGCAGTGTTTGATATCCTAGGTGTCAACATTATAGATCCAAACTTTCTGTTTTTCCAAATATCTTTCAGTATGTACCTCTTTTATCGAGAGATGTTGTGGCTCTGACAGGTTTACTATAATGAATGTATATAGGTAGTAACGTAATTCACAATCTATGTAACAATAGAGGGGTTCTTTGTTTGGATAGAAAATATTCCCTTTTCCCTGTTTAGGGTATTAACTACTATCTAGCTCAGTGATTATAGTAAACCTTATTCAAACTAATATAATGTAGTGTTAACCTTTCTTGAAGGCGTAACCATCATGCAGAGGCTCCTCCTCCTCTTCTTCTTCGTCAGTGACAGACTCCGCCTCTGTGGCATCCTCATCCTCCACACTCTCTCCTTCCTCAGTCACCTTAATGCTAACAGACTTCTGTCGTTTCTCACTGAGCTGTTGTCTACCCTCAGATTCTACATCTCCATCATCACCAGGACCCTCGTCTGTAGAAGGCTGGCGCGACTTTCTGGATGCTCTAGAAGATAACTGTAAACAAAACAAAGTTACAGATAACTATATAGTGTTTATCTGGAAAGAATAAAGAACAATGATAACTATATGATGTTGGCAGTTCATGTAAGTACCGTAAAAGAAAAAGACATTGGACAGATAGAAAGTTTCAATACATGTTAAATTACAGAGAGGATGCAATAAAGCAGAGATATTAATTGAACAAGCTCTATAAGACATTAGAGTTGTAAAACATGAATTATATGTGTACAAATTGCTACAGATCTGATGTCAACTATTCTGTAATCTTAAAATTTAGGACAGTATAAGAAAAGTAAAGCTTGGAAGGATGTCACTCATAGAGAACACAAAGAAGTGAAAGTGGAAGAAAGTGTGGTTATTCAATCTACAGTACCTGTTCTGATATAGATCTTGGTGTCTTCCTAGGTGATGGTGTCTTTGTTTTCCTAGGGGACCTTGGTGTTGGTGACCTTCTCCTCACCACTGGCTCTTCATCATCAGCTGGAATCTTTAACTGTAACAGGTGTTCCCCAAAACTACGCTTGTGATCTGACCTAGCATTCTCTGCCTAAATAAAAGAAATGTTCATGATTTTATAGCAAAAGTTCTAACAGAGTTTCGTATATAGAAACAAGTTTTTAATATGCTAATGATACTGCATTTGGTTTATAGTGGATAGGTTTGACTGAAATAACATATCTTATCAGTATTTAGTAACTAGCAGCTAGAATTTGGTCTTTCATTCTTGAATTGAGTATCAAACATAAAGTATGGGCTTAAAAGTAATTGTAGTTTAAATCACCACACGTATACAACAAACATATGTCAATAATTTACTCTTTTTCAATGGATTTTATACTACAAACTGTGATGAAATTAAAACAATGCTTTCCTATTAACTTGAGCAGCTTCTTATTAAATTTTAGCTTCCCACATTTAATACATGGCGAGTAAATGCTATGTGTAAACTACTAAACACTTACTTGTAAATCATGGTATTCCCTTAGATATCTTTCCCTTAAAAATTCTTTATGTGCACTTTCTTTCTTGCTCTCTATCACCATGTCAGGGGGAATTAGCTCTCCAAATCGCGGCGGCTGTCTCTGCCTGTCGTCATTGGTCTTCATTCGCAGCAATGGTATACCAATTCCGCTATCTGGACTTTCAAGGGATCTCTGCGGATGTGGTGGGGGTGGGGGGTGTGCTTGTGATGCAAAGTATCTTGGATCTGGTTGGTATCTAGGCAACGATGTATCTCTTTGACTTCCTGGGAACTTTTGCCCCGGAACTGACCTATCCACACGCAACAAGGGCATTTCAAAGAACCCCTGCTGAGGGCCGAAATTTGACTGTGATTTCCAAGCTTCTTTAGGTATCTGTGGGAATTGCAGACGACAGTTTTCTTTCTCTGCTTGAAGTTTAAGAAACCTTGGGTAACAACCGGCATCATTTTGTCTCTCCTGTTCAATTCTGTACACATCTACATTTTGCCCGCCTCGTAAGTGAGACATTCGTAAAGCTGACTCCTCAATCTCACTATTCTCCTTTCCCATTCCACCAACAGACCGATTCCTGCGACTGTTCTCCAGATTTTGTAGGTTCTGTAACTCTTGAAAGGCTCCTTTGACGACGCGCTTGCCTTTCCCTGGTGGACTTGGCTGTTGGAAGTTGTCTTGGTAACTTGACGGAGGATTTTGAGGTGTCCCATCTAGAGCCCCGATCATGTTTATCATACTTTGATGTTGTACCTGAAATATAAATAGTACATTGTAGACTTTGTTATATCACTTACAAAGTCACTTCTCCTGATATAAATAAGCCAGTTATAGGCGCATTTCCTTTAGTTGTTAAGTACAATGGTGTGCTCAGGGTGTGCTTTTCCTATCTTTGGATGACTGTTAACTGTTTGTCGTCCACAGTTTGTTTGATTACACTATTCTACTGATGTAGCAAACTTACCATTGTTCTGTTACTTACAAACCATGACTCAGTATTGTTTCATGCAACATGTGACTTCATTCAAACTTGTCACAGTATATGTGTTATTAGATAGTCACAAGTTACGCTGGGCTGTCCAATCAGAAACGACGTTACAAAGTGATTGAGATAGAATTGATCTACTGTAATGAAATATGAATCCTGACTACAAACTTGGTTACATACCTCTAGCATTCTTCTAAGTTCTCCTCGTACAATCTGTTGTATTTGTTGTGGTAGATTCATACCCTGCATGTCTGACTCTGATACCTGTATCCCACCTGTGTTGTATACCCCACTCCTTCAAGAAACATATTTTGATGGCATAAGTCAATAAACATTAGGGCCATGATTCGCACAAGTCAAACTAATAGCATGTGTGCTAACATCAAAACACTAGAAACCTTAGAACACAACTACTGTAGAAATAACATTACTACCTTGAGACTTTGAACACATTTTTAACATGTGCAGTTTTTAATGGTGTCAAATCTTTTTATGAATATAATCTAAGGTATTCGATTTCTCCCTATCTACACTGTGACAGACTCAGAAAGGATAATAATAAGCAAATTTCTTAAACTTTACCTCAGTTCACCTGACAACCTCTATAAGAAGGTCAATTAGCACCAGTCCCCGAGGTGGTTTTACTATCAAAGTTTCACTACTAGTAAAACAGACAGTACTAACCTTTGTTGTTGTGGAGAAGTTTCCCTGTGTTGAGGTGGAAGCTGACCAGTATCCTGTCTTCTCTTACTTCTGTTACCACGCACTGGTGTACTAGTCTGAAATACAAACTTTTCATCAGTTGCCATTTAATATAATCATTTAGGTTACACAGACTAACTGCAGTGTTTCATTTTTTATATACAAACCTTACTTTAAGTACATTTTTACCATTTTGTTATGTTGATACATTACATGATACATATAGCATAGCTGGTGTCATTTTGAGAATTTATTTGGTTTACTGTTCAAATTAGTTATTGGATACACAATAGTGGTTTGCTGATATGAAAGTTTGAAATTAGATTTAAGATCCTCGAGTCTTTAACTGTTAATGAACCTCCATTAACTTTCTCATACATAATAATAATAATTCATGAATCTTTTATACACAATATCTTTCATTTGTTTATTGAACACCTTGGCCTAATTATGAACATTTACCTACCTGTGGTGGCTTAGACTGGCTTCTATCCGGAGACTGTGCAAACTGTAGTGTGTTGTTGAAAGCTGAATTATTCCTTGACTCTGGACTAGAATCCACCGGACGGGAACTTCTCTGTCTGGACGAGCCTCGCCTACTTTGTCTACCAGACCTACAAACACAACAGAGTTTAAAGGGTGAAATAGAAATGGTTGCATCTGCTTCTTTGTTCAACAGCCCTTGTCTCTTATTGTATTACTTCTGTCCCATTATTAGAAACTCTTAATGGTTATATCAATTTGAAAATAAGGTTACTAAGGGGATAACAGATTTTAATCGAGCTAACTGATGTTACAATGACACTGGAATGAAGGTTGTCTATTTAGATTATCCTAGGTCTTAATAGCAAAAAGGGCTTAAAAACAAGATCCAAATTCAATGAAATGGTCAGTACCGAAATTATGTGGTCTTAATAGTGGAGCGGTTATGAGGTCGTCTTACTCTGGGGGAATATTAATGTACCGAAATTGTTCATACCTTGAAGCTGTCAATGATGCCTTTAGACCTTCCTGGAACTCTGCTGCTTCTAGAGAGCTCACCTCCAAAGAACTACTCGCTTCTCCACTGTAAATATATCCCATGCAATATGTCAAATAAAATAATGGACTATTAATTTTCTCCCTGGAAATATTTCAGACTGAGATTATCCCCCCTTCATGCACATCCAGAGGTAGTATAATGCAACTGTGAAAAGTCTAATCTGTATCGTTTCATCTGTTAGGGAAGAGTTGCACTTACAAGACATTTGGACAGATGGCCGTATGGAGCGGGTGATACCTACATAACCCCCCTCCTCAGCTTTGTTTGCAGGTGTTATAATAAGTAACCGAACATTTAGAAAATCTAAAACACCTTTGCTTTTTAATGAATGAAAACTGTAAATGCATGGGTACATTGCAGAAGGCTTTAGTGGTTAATAATTAAGCATTAGAATGACAACTTTAATGGAATAATAGGTGTAATCAAATGATAAAATATCTTCAATCCATTCATTTGACACCTGATAATTTGAGTTTTATTAAAAGTACAAAATTAATGTTTAAGTTTTTTACAAGTTATTAGAAGAACTGACGAAAAGTGGGGTAGGTAAAAATGGTTTAGTTGGTGGCAAAATTGGACATGATTTGGCAAAGTATTTGGTTTATCTATATGTTATGTGGTAAAAACTTACTCATTTAAGATTTTCTCATATTCTGTATGCAGATCTAGTGTGTTAATACTTTGGATGAAATCCAGTGTCCTTTCTCTCGACATGTCAAACCCAGCACTTTGTGACCTTGACATCTGTTGCCTTGACCTTGGTGAGCTTGGACTGTACTTGTTTGACCTTTGTGCTGGACTGACTGACCTTGACCTAGGCATGTTGGAAACTTGTGTCAGAGTATCACGCTCTGTCAATTCTTCAAGAGTTGCCAGTACCTTCTGCTTGGTTTTGACATTTGGAGCTGCTTCTGTATTAGTCTCAACGGACACTTTCTCTACCTCTGGCTCTAACCTTGACTTTTTCCCACTGTATTTATGTTCTAAAAGCCAGAGTCCCAAAACAACGAGCTGAGTAGGAACTTCAATCCTCATCCTAGGTTTGAGCCCAGCATTTTCCTCACTTTTTCCACGTAAGCCAAGAGTATGCTGTTTTCCCGCCCAGTTATGAAGGTAGTCTAACATAGTCTGCAGCGCTAGGTATTGTTGTCCAAAGTTTACGTTCAGTATCCAGTGGTTATCCTGTGTATCTACTGGCTCTCCATACAGCACCTCCTCCGATTTGAAGAAACGCGATGCCATCACCGTCATGTTAGGTTTAGCCTTTGATGTTGACCTTCCATGTGTTGGTAACGCCATCTCACTTCCGTACTTTCTCATGGCAACAGGGCTTTGTGGGTAATCCCCTACACCAGAACTGACACTGCGGAAGAGACTCTTGTGCTGGGGAGTGGATGGTGATGGCGGTACATATGACTCGCTCTGACTTCTACCCCTTGGCGTTGTCATAACAAGTGTCGGTCGTTTCTGATAAGTCTCTTCATATTGACTCAAGAACGTCTGAAACTCTATTTCTCGAATCTGCTGCCCAAACTGTGTCAAAATTGGTAGCATCTGTTTCCTACTACCTGTGGATTCCTTTTCGACTATTCCTGAGAAGCAAATAGCATAAAATCGGTCCAGAAACTCCATATAAGACTGCTTGGTCTCGAATGGTCTGGATCCGATATATATTCTCTCAGCAGACGTCCCTGTAGATGGTATCGTATCATCAACGTCGAAGTCTGGTGAAAATACAAACTCCTCATACAAACCATAAATCTTCTTTTTCTTCTTTAAAACTTTCTTAACAACATCACACTGCTTATGAAAGTACACTGATAAAGTTTTAGCTCTTGGAGATGCTTGGTAAAAAGTGACTGATTTTCGTACAGAGCCATCATCTTCGTCGTCCTCGGCCTCAACGCTCTGTCTTAAGCTACCGTCATCTTCAGGTCTCGCAGACTTTCCGTCATCCTCAGGTACAATATCAATACTCTGCCATCCAGCGACAAGTCGTTCCAGTTTGTCTCTAACTTCTGGGTCCAGCATTTCATTTGTATAGAAGTGCTCTGCTAAGATGTCGGCTGTGTCTTCTGTGGCAGGTAACTCTTGTATGAGACTCAGGATGACCTTGTGTATGCTGTCACAGTCTCGGAGGTAATGACTGAAGGCTAGCATGTTCACTGCCCACTTCAGTATATGGAAACATTCCTGTACATATTCCTGGCCAAGCGTGGATACAGGACTCTCCTGAAAGTAAGGAGAGGCTGATATCAGGCAAAATGTTCAGAGGTGGTAAGAATCATTAACAGGAGAGTTGAGTCCACTGGAAGATGGATCCAAATTTTAGATTGAAAGAGGTTTCACTTGATATTTGACCGCTATATGACTACTTTTCACCTTAACAACTTCGATATTTCAATCTGAACTTTGACTGTTACTATGATTCCTGTCATTTAATGTAGGTCTACATGTATAGCAATTCATATATATAAACATGTCAATAGCATTTAATATCTATGCAAGAATTTTGTTTTTGTTAATAGTAAATATTCTTACAAATATCTCCAAAACTTTAGCAAGTAGCTTTCATTCAATAACACATGAAGAAATTAACAAAACTGCCTCACAAATACCATTCACAAAAATGGACAGATGTGGACATTTTGACGTCAGTAGATTATATTCTTGTTACCATTCCCCATGAAAAACAGGACAAGAAGAGATTTTAATATTTTTGTGCCCTTAAGACTTTTGCACTCAGATTGCATCACTTACCTGTCCAAGCTGTGTTTCGCTGCCCAGCTTGCTTCCTCTCTTACGGAGATGGAGCGACAACTCATCCCTCACTTGTAACAACCAGAGCAGGGTACAGAAATCACGGAAAGTGGACAATATCTGTGACACATTGGGGGAGTCTTTCAGGTCTGACAGGTTGGAACGGAGGATCTTGTACTGTTGTAAGATCTCTGGCAGCTCTAGACACGGGCCTTCTGTAGTAGCCTGTAAAACAAAGCAAAGTTGTATTTTTTTAAACACAAGTCAAAGTTGGTTCTATTTAAAGTTAACTTGTACATAATCTTAGTTCTTTGGTTAATACTAATATATTTCTTAGCTTGATTGTAATTGAAGCAATTCTGATGGTTAAATCGTACTCAAATCAGTTCCTAGAACTAACCAGTGCTGAGCAATGATGGTAACATTTCTAGTTATAGGTAACAATGAAGGCCCTGATGGGGTTCGAACTCATGCTTGCCATGCATCCACCTATAACAAGTAAGGTAAACTAGCCACTCAGCCATGTTGCTCTTTCAATTCTTCAAGCGTGTATAACTACTTTATATCATTCCAGTAAAATAAACAAACTTCTCAGCCTGTTGATAAATGGTCCTTCAATGTAGCATTCTATGCCTTGTTCCTATTAAGGATATAGTAGTTATCAGACAAATTCAGAAACCAAAGTATCCAATTTCTTCACATAACTAACCTTGTTTTCAATATAATATTACTATAATGAACATCTTAATACTACTGAATATGCAACAAATCCCAGCGCTCTTAAAGGTCTATTTGTTATTTGTAAAGGTTTTTAACAAATGACAACTCATGTATGATTGGCTGTCCAACTGGTACAGTGGTAAAGGGCTCGCCTCTCACCGCTGCTATCCAGGTTTGATACCCAGTGTTGCATGTGATGGTCATGTGATCACCAAGTTGGGCAGCTGACTCCGCGTACTCCTATTTCCTCCCACACCAAGACTACACGAATGTAATCATCGATGCCAACAAGCATGATCAATATAAGTTAAATGTACTTGTTTTGCAATCGTTGTAAAATAAATAAAGGTTGAATTTGAATGTACGATTCTACATGTGAGTTTCAGATAAGCCATTCTTTAGTTTCAAATAAAAATATGTGACCTTGAACTGTGCTGCCCTCTCCTGTATCTTGAAGAGTTCCTGCACATACCAGCGTGACATAGGCAAGGACAGCGAGGCAGAGTTGAAGGCTACCAGTAGTAGTTGTATAATGGACGATATCTCTAGTCGTAACTCCTTCTCTTTCTGGTCCTTCACTGAGTCATAGCCCTGGATAAACAATTACAAACACAATGATCTATGTATAAAACAATAACAAAATTAACTGGCTTGTTCAAAAGACATAGCAGTACGAAATTGTATTGCATAAACACATTTAAACACAATGTCAGGAGGTGTGGTACAATATAGGAGAAAGTGAAGATTTCCTTGTCTTTCCTTAGGGTGTTAGGTAGGTGACTCAAACCTTCTGAAGCATGGCTAAACGTTCACTAACATATTAGGCATGGACAATACTAGTGACAAAACTAAAGACAAGTTATCATAAGAAGGCAAGGTTCTCAAAATCGTTACTTTTTTTAATAAACAATTACATATTTCTAACAAGTCACTGACAATTTTTAAACAAAATACGGAGGTGAAAATCAATAAGCTATCAATGACTACAAAGAGAGTTAAAAGGTCAAAGGTTAAAGTATAGTTTTGTTAATAAATATACCCTAGAATAAAGCTGAATATTACTATCACCCACCATTTCAACTTCTCCTGGCTGCGGACAGAACAGTGGTGGAGCAGGTAGGTAGAATCCCTGGGGTACTAGCGGGGGGAGTGTAGCTACTACTGTCTTTAACTTCTCTGTGAGGCACATCAACAACCAGGGTGTCACCTCCACACCAGAGATAATACCTGCAGTCAGTATGTCCTGTAACGTCTGGCTCAGGGTGCTGATGTTCGTCTCCTTGTTCACTGGTAGGAAATCTGTAAGACAAACGATTCAATGTAAAAGTAAAAGTTTTTAACAAATGACAACTCATGTATGACTGGCTGTCCAACTGGTGCAGTGGTAAAGGGCTCGCCTCTCACCGCTGCTATCCAGGTTTGATGGTCATGTGGTCACCAAATGATCAAGTTGGATTGTTAGTGAAAACAATATAACTCATGTTATTTAGTTATAGAAGTTTGGAAAGTTAGCTCAAATATGTTTCTGAATAATTAAACCAATGCTAAATCATTCTGTACAAATAACTAATAGTCACTAAAAGGAGTGTTAAGTCAATTTGCATTTAAAGATGGACAGTCTTCCGTTCAACTTAACGAGGCAGACTTGAATTGCAAATCTGAATAAAAGTTGCCGATGCAAATATTTGGTTTAATGAACTTTAAGTGTATGTCTATGTATGAAGAGAAATATTGAAACTCATCACTTACATCTATTACAGTTTCCATTTTGTCCAGGAGCACTGTCTACTTTACTAGACTGTATGAGTACCAATAGTTTATCCTGTAGTATACAGTGAGGTGACAGATACTCTGGGAGATAGAGGGGCTTCTTCTGTCTGTAATGTACACAAGGAAATATGGGAACTCATGTTAGATATAATGTAGCAATTGTACATATTCTAAAGGCAACACTAAATTGATTATGCTATTGTTTCACTAAGAAGTTATTTATTACTGTCAATTTAAAATGCATATATATATCATGCTTTTTAAGGCTTTTCAAAATTACATTAAATTTGAGGAATCCAAAACAGTGTAATAGTAAATACACCTGTAAATAATTTTAATAATATACATCTATATTTGAATTTGGATTAAGGCTGACCAACAAAATGGATAAAAACTTTTGTTCAAAGAATTATAATGATGTCACAATTATATAATTCCATGACCTATAACAATATCTTTTCAGCAACATGTAATAAATGCATCAAAAACGATTCACAAAGAAGATTTTTGCCTTTTGTTATTAGCTGTTTACCTTTTGTATAACTGTGGAGCGATTTCTAGATGGCTGGTGTGAGCTACAGAGAGTAAGAATGCTGTTTTCCAGTCTCCCATTGTATGTGCAAACCATACTGTCTCACAGATCAGTCCACTAAGTATAAGGTACTCAACTGTCCTCTCTGTACTCCATAACTCATTCAGGCTGCCTCGGCGAATAATGTTGGTGATCTCCTCCTGGTACTTAGGTATGATACGATTATCTACAAACACAACCAAGGTAAGTTAATGTAACAGGGCATGAAATTAAACCTGTCATTTTGCCTTGATTAGCAAAACAGGGGCAAATAGAAATTTCAAAATCTTAAAATCTAATCTCTTTTTCCATACTTGTTATGAGCAGGACATATCTTTATTGTTTCACCTAATATTAATAAGATGGAAAGTGTTAGTGAATTGTTTCAATTAACAAACATTGGAAATATATTTAGATGCAAAACAATACCTCCAATGTTAATCAGTCAAAATGCTCTCATGTTTTTTGTAATTCTTGAAGGAATGACTATACACATAAGTAAAGAATAATTTCAGAGTAAATTTCTGATTAAAGAAAAGTTAAATAATGACCCTTTTACCAAAAACAATAGCTATACAATAAAGACCAAAAAACGCCTCTGTGATAGCCTTTTAATGTAACATAATATGAAAGTTAAAATTGATGTTGAGATTTGTTCAATACAAGATGAGATAGAAGTTACCTGCAGACATAGAGCTAGCATGTAGAGTAGCCAATGGTTTAGCTGAGGTTGGATGGTATATAAACAGTGTTTTATTACTGAAGTAGGCTGCCATAAACCTTGCCATCGTCTGTACTGTCTTACGTATTGACTTGTTCCTGATGCACGGCACAAGCTCCTCCTCTTGTGAATCCTGGCAAATAAAACAGAAAACCTAACTGGAATTCACATATATTGTTGCAAATGTCAACAATACAACACAGTCTACCCTATACTTACAGACCATTATGATTGTAGGGTTAAATGCCTTGTAATTTTGCGGTATATGCTGTTTTTAATGGTCGCAAATCTTTTAAATGGCAGTTGTATACGCGGCATTTAAAGCCCTATTCTACCGCACTGATATCAAAATATTTATTGTTTTAGATCATTCGAAATCCGTGACTCAGCGATGGGTGTACCCACAGTTTAAAAACATTTCAAAGCCACACATTACATTTTAAGTTCCAATCAGAATTGTCGTTACAAAAGCAGATAGAATCATTCTGCATTCACCTATCAATATAGTTAATATCTAAAACTAAATAAATCCCCACCTGAGATCTATGTGTGACCAGGGTCATCAATGGTGGTCGACTGCCATCTTCAAACGCAGGTAGCTCTGTTGTACTAGTTGGTATATCCACGCTGGCTTGGAAGATAAGACTGTCTACAAAATCTACAGCCTTGGCTAGCTCATCACGCAGTAGGAAGGTGTACAGGACAGCATGAAGTTTCTGGGCAGTTTTAGCATTGTCCTTACCATGGGCTGAATGAAAGGAAATCAAAACACCATTGTTGAAATGTAATGATATCCGCCAGATAACATGCATGTATTGATTCATGAAATTGCTCTAGAAGCACAGTTTTTTGGTCTTTATTAGGCCTTGGTAAAACGACCACTATGATAATATGGTTAAATGTCTCATAATGTTGATATAGTTAGAAATGCTGTTGTAAGACAAATGTAAGATATTAGATGACATACATGTATTCATTCAGGAAATTAATAAAAACATTGTTGAAGAGGCTTGGATTTATCAGAAAAAACCCCCAACATAACTTCTAGAATTTGAGAGGTGGGAATGGCTTCTACATTGAGATGAATTAAATAGTTTGCATTCTAATTAGTCAATTAAGTAATAACTGTATTAAAATGTACATTAATTTATGCCATTGGAGTTACCTGATAATTTTCTGAGTTCATCTTTCCATGCTTCCACTGCCAGAGTGTGATCCCCATCTACACTTAGTTTGTCACCTACAATCATATAATACAGATACTCAAAGACTTTAAACTAATACTCTAACATGTCTGCTGTTCTTTACATATCTTCTAAAGCTATTACCTTAACATTCACTATAAGTTGGAATACAGTAAAGTAGGTGTCTGTGTTTGTGAGTGCTTGCGTGTGTGTGTGTCTTTGCCATTGAAGTTTTGATGTTCAGAAAATGGTGTTACTGTAAGACAAATATTAACACCAAACACTTACTAACACTTAAGCTCATCAATGTTTACAAACGTGATTAAGCACCTTAGTTTTAATGTGGTAAAACATTTCTAGTTTACATTATTATAATTTTTTTATAAAACTACAAGTGAGAATTAAAGGTTTGCATAATCAATGTTTACAGAGATGACTATTTCGCTGTTAATAATTTAAATTGAATATAAAACTTGAAAGTCTTTAAAGTCCCATAACCATCAACTAATACATGTAACTTTCACACACATATCGCTCTATTAATGTGCAACCTTTCTATTTTAGTAGTCAAACACAAAGATGCGTTTTACAAAATCTTTAAATTTTATTGCATCTTTTCTGTAAGCAGGAAAGTAGCGAATAAACGATCGCTGCCAAAATTAGCTGTTCTAATCTAAGGACAAAATAAGTGCAATGAACTTATGAACTAATCAAGTTATTAGATCAGTCACTTTGCACCAGATTCCACCAATTCCATTAATCTACATGTAGTTCTATAATATGCCTGAATTCCAAGCATTTATGTTTTTCCGGCAGTTTTTGAAAAAAAACACCATTGTTCTTTCCAATTCATCTCATATCAATAAAACGGTACTTTCAAGATCACAACCATGTAAATGTGCAAGCCATAAACCTTAACCCCAACCAAGTAAGAAGAAATGCAAACAGAATCATTCACACTGTGCTATATAACTTACTACCCCTCTTTATGCTGCTGTAGTTATTTCTGCCAATTACTGCCTTACGTTCTTTTCTACTCAAATTCTGCACAACCTTATCTTTCTCAGAAACAAGAGCAGATTTCTTCCCACATGCATTTACTAAGGCAGACTTTTGTACATCCTCTGTATCTATTGTGGGACTACTTTCACCTACTGGACTATTTTCAAACCATGGCTCAATAGGTCTAAAGTTGCAGCCTTGATCAACTATTTGGCTTCTTGTTTCATTATTTTCTTGAAGTATGTCCGCAATAACAACTTCTGTTGAGGCATCAACTAACAGATGATCTTTAGCTGACTTTGAACCCTTGCTCAGTCTAAACTTCAAACCATTCAAAAGAGACAAATTTGACATTTTTATGTTTCCTTTTCTTGGTGACCTTGGTAACTCATAAACTGATGCCTTTACAGGGGATAACAATGATTTGACCATGTTCACAAAGGATGGCAACTTGGGAGACTTAGGAGACTTTGGTGATTCTGGTTCTGCCATGTTATCACTGGTTTTGCTATCAACAACATTTAGAAGCTGGTTTAACTCTGGCATCAACATTCTCATTTTATTATCTGTTTCAGCGTCAGGGCCCAGTGGGATTTGATCAAATAAGACCGGAGATCCATGTAAAGGTTCTGTAATTTCATCATTTGTTTTGACATCAGTTCCCTGTGGGTTTTCATTTTCAGACTCTGAATCAGAGCCCTGTGGGATATTGTTCAAAGAGTGAGGTGATCCTGATATGAATTCAAACATTTGATCATTTGTTTGCCTGTTGGTTTCTTGATTGTAATTTGTGTAAACAGGGGACACTGGGGACGTGCAATTTTTGAATGAGCTTGTTGGAGACTCTAAAGATGATGAAAACGCAAGTACCTTGACGGATGAACCACTGACTGATAAACTACTGACAACTGTTTGATCAGCATTGACTGACAAACTAGTAAGAACTGGATCACTGACAATAAAGTTACTACTAGCTGTCACTTTATCTTTCACTACTGCCTTGGACATATGATTTTCAACGGAAGAGTTTCTGCTTTGGATTTGATAGGGGGACTCGATGTATTCTACGAAACCTTGCCGGGGAGTGTGTGTGTACGTTTTATCACTGTCAAAAGAATACAAGAAACTCCCAGAATTTGTTAAAACCTCAAATGGTAAAGTTTCATTCTGCCAACCTGTAAGGAAAATACCAGTTCTAGTTGAAGCAAGATGCCCTTGTTGTAGAAATTCTAAAATTGGTACAATCAGATTTTGACAACGTATTTGAACAACAAATTATCCCTAATAAAATCTTAATGACCCAATTTGTTAGGGAATCAAAAGTACACTAATTCCACGAAACAAAAATCAACAAAATCTATTATAATTTGTTCATCTATTAAGCATCTATTGTTTTTCAAAACTTTCTTGGCCAATAAAAATTACATAATTATGTTCCCCTTTCTTCTGTTGCAATGCTGTTCTCCTTATCAATAACCATAATTCATGAAAAGAAAACGGCACTATGAAAATGATTGAATCCTTTCCTGATGTTCTTCTCAGCAGTAGGAACGTTTTGGAATATCTTTGATTTATCATTTACAGTTTTTTACCGAACTTACCCGCTGAGAGTTTTGCTACTACTGCTCGAGGGGAAACTCTGGCCTCAGTTTCTTCCAGCACATGTTGAACAGACGTTAGTAACTTCCCTATCAAAGGAAGCTCATTGTTGACATCCCCAGATTTGGACACATGGTTCTGATAATCTACTGTGTGTTTGTATAGGAGTTTCCATGATGCAGCCAGTCTGTAAGTGTAAGGGAGATATATCAAAGAGGAGCTCATAAAACATAACTGCCCCTGAACTTTATGTTATTATCATAGTAAAAAAACACCTTTACAGTATGCCCTTGAAGTCTATGAGTGGTTGCTGTAAATTCTCATAGGCTATTTTAAATGGAGGTTATTTCACTTATTATATAACAACATCATACAGTTTAATCACTCTTATTATATAACAACATCATACAGTTCAATCACTCTTATTTGCATCAATATTTAGAAATTGTGTTTCTTTGTTTCGGTTTCAGTTTTTTTTCTTACATTTTCTTGATCTGCTATGTTAATGCAAACGCCTGCTGCTAATAACAAAGACAGTTGAAACCAGCATTTAGTCACCTTAAATCAACATTGTCTGTTCCTCTGTAGAAGGTTTTTTCTGTTCACTATTGTATCTATGTTCTGTATAGCTATTGGTATTCAACATACACCAGAAGGCAGTTTACTTCATTTAGAGACCTAGGTCTGATATCTCATCTATGCATTATAAACTGACCAATGGTAGATCAGTATACCATACTTAGTTACTGATATCTCACCTAGGTATGATACACTGACCAATGGTAG
>ENA-OREC01000520-OREC01000520.1-marine-metagenome-genome-assembly--contig:-NODE-520-length-15401-cov-13.086727_pt1 | contig 15401 bp, 4 predicted proteins | sample MGYA00248626_ERZ508543 | MGnify/ENA primary metagenome ERZ508543 (study PRJEB26211, sample SAMN05518279) | marine metagenome | isolation source: Puget Sound, Washington, USA | host: Bankia setacea... | reverse complement strand
GGGGGGGGGGGGGGGCACTGTGAAGCACTCTCATCATTTCAGTAGGCCAAATGTTCATTTTTTCTCTTCCTCAGTGTTTTTGTCAGAGACCTGAAACATACTTTCTCCATCCCTCATGTGATAACAAATTGTTTTGTGTATCCCTTCAAAACCAGCATGAGCTTTTGAACTTAAACACCATGTAACAGACAAACCAGTAATAAATAACATCAACACATAAAATCTTTGTTTCATATTTTATTGGCACAAAAGTGTAAAAAATGCCAACATATATAAAATCAAATAAGTCAGCCCAACAAAGAGCACAATAATAAATACATTGAACAGTATTTGGAAGACACATTTCAAATTCAGATTTGATAACTGAAGTTAAAAGTTACACTGTTAGATCTGCAGGTTCTTTACGTATTTTAATGCAAAATTTATTTTATGGCAAGTTCATTATTAAGACGACCAAAAACGTGGTCGTTTAATACCCAAACTTTACCATATAAGAATTCAGAGCAGTTGACTCTTATTCCTTAAATCATCCATCTGTAAAGTAAGTAATCTGGGTTTTACATATCAACAAAGTCTCACAGGTAGTTTTCAATGAGTATTTAGGTACAAACCGTCATTCTAACATAAAACAGGAATTGGTTTTCAACAGACGGACAGACTTGTAGAGAAACTTAACCCAAACAAGCTCTTCTATCACCTTTAATACCAAAAACAATTTGTTTCATGATAAATGCATTAGAAAAGTGGTAATAGTTGATGTACAGAAGTACCATATGAATAATTCAGATTGATTAGTGTTCAAAACTTACTGGTACTGTTTTCATATTAGAACACAAGGTTAAGTGATAAGATCTTAAATCTGGAAAACTCCACTGATGTTCCCCAACTACTTTTACTACAACTGACTGGTCTAAAGGAAGGAAATCCTAAACTCCCTCTACAGACACCATAAAGTTTAGTTACATGTATGCCATGCACTGACAGGCTGTGAACGACGTGTTTACTTCACCCCGTCCGATACACAGTGTCTTATATAAATACCCCCCAAAGTTGCAAACCTGTGTCGGTTCAACAATAATGAATGAAACAGGATAACAATTTGATCTCCTCGATGACTACATGACATGGTTTTAACAAACATGAACTTTTAATACTAGTAATGGTGGTGTCATAATTACACATACATTATACAACATCATTATACAACATCATTATACAACACATGTAAAAACAATAAAATCATCTGGTGAAAGAAAAATCTGTAGTTTTCAAAGTATGCTATATACAAACAATGAAGATGAACAGTTGGTGTATCTTGAATTGTCCTGACAAAGTCTGAACAAGAGTATTTTGAACAAATAACTTCTTAAATGTATCAAAGCTGTGTTGACATAAACCTTTGACAAGCACAAGACAAGTTGTCCGAACAGTACAAAAGCAGTTCCAAACAGTAGCAGATTCATCTTTGGCATTTTAACACAAAAACCCACGTTTCATATTGCATTGCTTTTTTTGGATTGTTGTCGTGGAAACAAGTTTAAAACAAGCGTGGGTTTCTGGCATTTACAACTCTTTAACATTTATTCAAAATCTGCTTTCATTCATACTTACAAAAATAAATAGTACAAAACAATCAAATAACAAATGATGGAGGACTGTGATGGATATGTACACATGGACTATGAAATAGTTACCGTAACATATAAAAGAAGAATTATGAAAATTCTCACCAGGAAACCAACGCGATTCCCAGACTTTCAAGATTTTTTTTGTATATTTTTTATATAATTTTAAAATATTTTTTTGTGGTAAAATGCATTTGTTAGAAAGTGAAACAACTTGCTTAAAACAAGATATTAGTTTCAATTACAAATGTATCTTTATTCCCCATTATACTCCTCTTTTAGTGATTTTTTTGGACACATTTTATATTTTTGTAGTCTGTGATATACTGTTTGGTTAGTTGTAGAAACAAACGGTGATATGGTTGTGAACAATAAATAATGTATATCTACAATGATTGAACACACAAAAATAGAAATGATAGTTGGAACAGAGATTCAAGGTCTCAAGCATCAACACCCGAGAGTTAAATTAGTAGTTTGCTTCAATCTATATATATATACTTAAGTCAAATAATGGTTTCACAACACAAAAATAAGGTTTAGCTGCACTGTAAATAACTTACTTGCTAAAAAAAATCAAAAATACAATTAGTCCAAACAACATTAATCTTTCAACTACATTTAACCAAACAGCCAAGGCAAGTGTTGACAAGGCAAGTGTATGACAGCAAATAAAGTTAATTATTCCATGACTATTAACAAACTGTTGAGCCTCTTGACTTATTAGTTATTTTACCTTATTATTAAATGCATAAAGATATTTATTTTTCATATTTACAAAAAGGGCCAAATCTATCATAGAGGCTATAAAGAGATTACACTGAATCAATTTAAGCAAAAATGATGTAAATATTCAATACCCCAAAATATTAATCAATGGATGTTCTAATTTCCTACGTTTCCTTTAATTCAATACAAATGCTAACTTTCACACACACTCATTAAAGTATTTTAGATATAGTTTTAAGTTTTTTGAAAGACAAGGGCTAATGTCTGGACCACTACAATACATTTCTCCTACATACTTCAACTGAGAATTTTTCAAGTAATAAATAAAAGCTTTTACAATCATCCATGTGACAATGTCATACATATAGTATCGAGTATTGGCTGCTTTTTACCGGTTAATAACATTTTCTAAAAAATATCACATTATTTTGTTTTGAGTTCCAATTGAAATATGACTAAGAGGAAACTCATGGCTAAAAATGGCGATGATAATGGAATTCTAACAGTAACATGACGATGATGGTGATGAAATAAATTATATCACAGAAACTCTCTCCAAGTTATCAAGGAGGAGTCTCGAAGATGCTGCAGACGCTGCTGGTGAAACTTTCGGTAAATGAGAGTCTTTCATGATTTTACTAGCAATAGCTTGTTTCCGTCTGTCGGGTTTTTCTTGTTTTGGTGTGCAGCACTTGATACAGCATGGACAGCATCTTCTGATCACGCTCACAACTTTCATGATTGCGCAGTCATATGGCTGGAGAGATCTCAAGCATTTTGGCAAGAAGTTCCACGAACGAAGAACCTTTGGCAGCCATTTTGGACTTTTGCTTCGAAGAATGTTTACGACGATGATAAACAAAACAATGAGAATGACTAGTGAACCGGCGACGATCGATGGAATGAACCCAGCGAGTGAGAGAGCGAATACACTGCAGGGTAAGAAGATGAACATGAAGATGAGATAGGCGATTGCGAACCAGCGGTATTCGGCGGTGACTGTACCAAGGAACCGAGCAGCCTTCAGGGGAAGCTTTCTCAATGCTGGTACTGGGTAGAAGAGCAGGATACCGGATATATTGAAGAACAAATGGCAGAAGGCAATCTGGATAGCAATGGGCATCTTGTCGCTGGAAGCTGCCATGGCTGCAAGTAAACCTGTGCCGGTTGTACCAATGTTTGAGCCCAAGGTTAATGGATACATACGTTCAAGTTTGATCATACCGATACCGACCAGTGGGGTAAGGGCTGACGTGAATACGGAACTGCTCTGAACCAAGATGGTCATCACCATGCCGACAAACATAGCAACGTAGCCCGTCAACCAGGACCATGGGTGGGGGAAGTCAGAGTTGAGGGTCTTGCGGATAAGTTTGGCGATGGAACCTTGCAGGATTGAGTTGAGAACTTTGACCATTCCAACTAGGCAGGAACACAGGACGATGAGAGAGAAGAGAAGCAGGATGAAACCAGCAAGGTTCTCATTGATATCCAAGTGACTCAACAAACTGAAACCTAAAAATAGAAGAAACAAATCATGAGTTTTATTCCCTTTTTCAGACTTAATTAAATCAATTCCTTTTATTCAGAATGAAACTTATCCAAATGAAGTCAATATATTATAAACAAGGTCAACATCAGGCACTAACTTATGAATGATCAAATTGTTAATTAAGTATTGATTAGTCTACATTTAACAAGATTAATTAAATACTATTTTTTCATAAAATTATAATAGAGGACAAAGTAACCTTTAGATGAAATTGGTTAAATTAAATACCACCAGGCTCTACTTGTAAGTGTAGAAAAATCACGTATCAAGGAGTGACTGTGAGTTGTCAAAGTTTGGGCCAAGCCAATAAAAACTGATGAAACAGCATTGGAAGCATGTACATAACCTCTGCCGGAAGTCTGATGAAACATATACAAATTCTTACCCTACAACCACTCTTATTTGCATAGCTATGTTACAATGTTCAACTGAAATCAGCACATACTATCCGACACCCCTGAGATTTTGTTACATGTAATAGTATGCATTGATTTCTCCAAAACAGGGTGTTAGCTATAGCAGAATTCATTGTCTACAATATCAACTTATAATGTTTAGTTCCTGTTGAACAATTCAATCAATAGTAGACATCAATAGTAGAGAGTATAAAGGAAAACAAATATTGTTATAAAACAAAAAAAGCAGACATGATCCTCTAAAACAATTCAATCAATAGTACACAGTATACAAAATATAAAGGAAAACTAGAAGTGCCGTCAAACAATGAAGCAGACACGATTGTCTCACATAACTTCCTTACATGAGTATTCAGCAGACACTGTACATGTTTTGACAATATGCATATACAAAGCTATATTCAATTTCCAAAAGCTGACTTACATTTCTCCACAGGTACTTTCTCTATCACAGTTGTATAATTGGCAGTAGCATTCAGACCTTCAGTAACATTCGTAAGAACTTCAACCTCCTCAAAGCCACAGTATTTCTGTAAATAAACAATATGATAATCAGAAAAGTAACGTTTAAATCACATATCAGAAGAATGTGGTGATAACTATTGATTAAAAACAAATTTATTATGGAAACCCCAAGATCTAATTTGCACAGTTTAATTTGCCATGCAGGTTGCACAAACTATATAAATTATTAGTTAATTAAAGCAGTCGCCTAGCAACAATGCAGATAATTAACAATTTTCTCTCTGCAAGTTAAAATTGATTGCTGGTCTTTTACAGTGAAGAAACCTGTTTTATCAAAAGGTTAGTAAACCACCACAGCTGGGATATATCTGCTATGTACCTAATATCAACCATAAGCAGATTCCAGGCTAGTCTCTTGGAATTTGGACAGTTGCCAAGTATTGCAGGTTACATAAGGGTAAAATAGTAACAAGATGTTTGGATTAAACTGTTTGAGAGCACTGATATATACCTTTATAATACTTTTGTTCAGGTATTCCATATGTCCTTCAGCAATTCTCTCAATCACCTTTTTGTCAATCTGTAAAAGAAACACGAGATATATGACTATCCAAACTATAGCAAATCAAATATCAGTCTTCAAATGTAAGTCTTAACACAGATATCGACAGTAGAAGTTTGTACTTCATGATAAGAAACAATGCATTAAAGATTAAAACTCTTTTTCATTGAGAGAGAATGACTAACAATATCTAGAGTTGTCAATACAATACTGTTAAATGAATAAAAAAATGTTAACAAACAGCATTTATCCCCTATAGAAGCAAATCATCAATGAAATTGATTGAGTATACGATTTTTTTTATGGCAGGAACTCATCGAAACTGAACACTCTAGAGAACAGGAAATGTATGATGTTTTTTACTCAGAGATATGTTTTATATATGGATAGCAAATATCAGAGACTAAATGAAGAATTTTTTGGTAAGTATTTTATATTTTGGTAAGTTTTACTGTAAGGGTGCTTTGTTCCCAACTTACCCTGACAACTAGACTTGTAAAAGGTTTTGTGAGGCCTTTCAGAAGCTCCTGGTTCCCACCGCTGTACCCCTGCTGGAAGTTACAAGAGTCAACAATGGCCTTTGTAAGGTGGTAGAGGTAACCTGAAAGTAAAAAAAAGTACATATGTTTTAAAGTAAAGCGAGATTGTTTGTTTAATAGAACTATAAGAGTAACAATTAGCACTCAATTACTAGAATAAAATGCTAAAAGTTAAGTGTTAAAGGCTTTCTTAGTTAAACTGGGCATGAAAGTTCCACTTGTCCTGTCGGCAACGCCCTGACGAGTGGTTTTTGGTGCAGGACGGTAGGTAAATTTGATATCTGTAATTTAATACATTCTTCTTTTTACCATGCTATGATGAGCACGCCTAGTGGAGATTTTAAGATTGTTCGTGCTAGTGTTAAAGACTACACCTACGATACTATTTTAAGATTCTAACTTGCTATTTTCTATTTTGATCTTTAATATGACCCTTACTACACACATTAAAACTGTGTCTACCCTTGTATCGATATTTGATGTTTATTGTAGTAACAAGATTGAGCAAGTGTATGTAATAACCATTGTACATAACTATATCAATGCACATTCATAAACTCCCCCCCCCCCCCCCAACTCTCTTAAAATAGTACTTGAGACTAGATTCAAACGATTGTTAAGGAAGTTTTGATGCATGTTGAATATATCAATGTCCTACAAACTACTACAGGTGATTTCAGTCAATATCTGAATAAGAAAATAATTGTTCACATTTAAAAAGCACACTACGTGATCCTCCCATTCAGCATACCCACCCAATGTCATGCATTCTAGCTCACCAGGTATTTCCGTAAAGTTATGAATCAACTTTCGAGCAGTATAGTATATATGTGTATCTTCGTTCACCTGTGTTTTTAACATAAATTTGTCATATCTGATTTCATCCTGGTAAATATAATTATTTATTAACCTCACAAAATAAACATAACACTTTGTTATGAAAATGGCAACACAGTATTTTTCTTTCGTTTGCCAAGTTGTTTATTTATATTAAGTAATAACTCTGCACCACAGATTAAATTATGATAACAAACAAGTCAACAGATAGTTCAGGAAAATTCTCCCCTTGTGGGTTCAATCACCTCATTGTACTTGCTATAAAAGCCTCTCTTGTTTTGGATGAAGGCCAAAAGATGTCAAAATGATACTACAACTTGGCTCTCAATACCAACCATTGTCAATAAAAAATGTCATCATAATATTCCCCACTTCCATCACAGACAGACAAACAAGTCCAGTCGATAATAATAGATGATATAACAGCTTGTGCATCAGACCATGTGCTTTGTCAACAACACAACACTCACACATGATCAAAATACTAAGTTAGTTTATAGTACTCTATAGTATATATTTTAAAATGTACAGGTTAAGAAAACCCTATTGATTCAATATCTCAAACCATCATATCATAATTAAGGGGGAGAGGAGAGGGGGGTGTTAAATCATAAATCAAATTTCCTCACCTCATGAAAATGTCCCTGTTTTTCGACAATTCTTACATGGAACATTTCGTTTTACGTTACGTTCTTCAATAAGCCTAAACCTTCCCATTCAATGATCAAAGCTTAAGAAGATTATACTATGTAGTTTTGAATGATGAAATTTCAACTTTAAACCGGTTAATCATAGTACTATTACTCCCCACCTTGCTTTTTCAATACTACCCCAGTTAACACAATGTCAATAGTAATATAACAATACAATGACGCATGTCAATAAATCCAGTGTTACTCTTATCAGGTAAACTATTGAAAAAAAGGTTTAAACTGAACTATGAAAACAATTCCCTTTACCTGTAGCCCATTCCAATGGCAGTAGTGTAATTACTGTCAGCCAATTAAACATATCATGAACAGTCGCACCAGCAAATGCCCTTCGGAACTCACGACGATCAGCTGACTGCGCCATGGAAACAAAGGTGTTTGTGACGCTGGTCCCGATGTTGGCACCCATAATGATTGGAATAGCTGGTCTCACACTGATAACTGTTATGATGAACAAACAGATCATTTAAAACAACAGATCAGAGACAAATATTTCAATGGTAATATTTATGATACTCTTTAAATATGCAAAAACAAAAGTCAATAAGTGAAAATAAAAATGTACTTGTCAAGTCACTTGGGTGATATAAAAACTGTATATTGAATAACAGCATTTTTAATATTTCAATACAATAGCTCTATCAAGCAAACTTCAATGTAATGAAAATGGTCACAAATTTATTTTTCGAAAAAAAAATGGATCCAAAGTTCTACTTACTTCCAGAGGCTACCATAGTAACGATGATGGACGTGGAGGTGCTTGAACTCTGTACCAGGACCGTAGCCAGGATGCCAATCATTAGACCAGCCACAGGGTTACCTAGCAACGCATTGTTTGTAAATACTCCACCTAGAAGTTGAAGAGTACACTGTAAGTATTGTACAATAAAACAATTACGTTTGGGCTCACAATGGTTTAACAAGGTTATGTACAAAATAAATCCAAATTAAATAGATTACCATGGATACATTTTAAAGCTGTTCATCCTAATGTTAGTGTTTTTTTGGAGGTTCATATAAAGTCAACAGGGCATTGGGCAGAAGCAGACAGTATAAAAAGGATTTCAACTTTGAGTTTGTCAAAATATTTAAGTCTTAAATAAGCGATATGTCTTATCACATTTGATGTTTTACTGCAATTATTGTTTTCCTGTTTACCACTTTAACTTACAACAAGCTGAAAGTCCCTGACTCATATGACAAACTAAGAAACACTGAATATTAAAGGCATGAATTTTAGAAAGAAGTCTCTAGTATACATGATTTTCCCTCATCGGAAACAAGTGCAGTTATATCGATTACAGTACAACTATTGCTGCTGTTTCTCACTCCAGACTAAGTGATTAAGACTTGATGTCAATTCTGTCTAGCGAAACAAAACTAAAACTATCAGACCATAGAGAATTTGTTTTATAAATGTAAAATGCGTTGATCAATAATATTGTCTGGGAAAACAAGTCTTTACATTTTCTCTCTCTCTCTCTCTCTCTGATTTTCTGGATGCTATTGGAATTTTCAGGAGCGCCATGCAATTTTTTTTCGGAGGTGTCCTTGTGTATTGATAAAGTAACAAAGGATGAAGTTGATCTTTAAACTGTCATTATTCCTTGCTATCTTGTCAAGTTTCACTGGCTTACGCAATTTAAGATCATAGGAGATTTTAGCACAAGAGGATTAATTTAGCATTTTCTTTAAAGGCATAGTCTGACATAATTTCATTTTGCTTTAGGGCTTAATTATCATGCGCTTAGTAAAACCACAAATAAAGAGAACTTAAACTAAAAAATGTCCATCACAACCTGGAGAATGGTTACAATATCTTAACAGGATTTTGACTTTTATGTGCGCTTATAAAATTAGCCAGTGCTTACAAATTTCATCTGGCCAACTTTCGGCAACAATTGTTTGGGCATATAAGGCAAAAAAACAAAACTATGGTTTCAAAACCTGTATTCATTTGATGATAACTCTGAGAAGAAAGTTACCTACCCGCAGCTTTACCTCCCAGGATTCTGAAGGAAGAGCTCAGGAAATCGAGTGAGCAGATGAAAATGTACAGCAGTAAGGGTAAAGCTATTGCCTTCCCAGTCCATGTCAGTACAAGTTTTACCTGCTCACATCTTGTCAACTCTGCAAACAGAAAGGTGAATAAAACAGTTTTAAAAATGTTCACTTTAAACAAATACATTACCAATTAAAATATAACACCTAAATGAGAAAATTCTTACTTTATCTAAACATGTATATGGTATAGTTCTTTGTAGATAACCTTTGTTTTGTGATATTTTTCTGTCTTCAAATTAACGCAATTTTTTCAAACAGGTTTTCTATGAATATCTATCTTGTCTCTAGATTTGTGTTAGTTTGCTCCTCAAATTTGTGAATTTATAATTGTAAACTTGTATCATGATTATTGAATTTACTGAGAATCTTACCTTATTTACAGTAAATCTATTTTATAATTTATTTCAAATTTTAATCAGATTTGAAAGTGATCTAAATAATGAATGAGCAAAATTAAAGGTACTGAATACATAATGCATCGGAGAATAGAGATTTAAGTCAAACAAATAGCATGACACTAATTAGCATAGACAACATTTGAAACATAAAACAAGCAAATACATAGCAGACGTATAGAAAATACAACATAATAAGAATGATATTCATTTAGAGGTTATTAAACTCATTTTCAAATGTCAGGCACAATACAGTGCCGTAGAAAACAAGAGAATGGCAGGATCGACATTGATAAAGGGAGCTTAGCACGTGTGGTTGTTAGGCAATTACAGACAGTTCTAACAGTAACTTGAAAGGTAATAGACTGGTTGAATCTACTACATAAACGTGGTGTCAAACATAGATGACTGCTTGAGACCACGTTTTTTGGGGGACGACTTGAACTGTATGTATGTTACGCACCAGACCAGATCGGACCAGAATCCGCATCCGTGACGTCATCGTCATCATCATCCGAGAAATCCCCAGTACTTTCACTGGAAAAGCTCCCAATGGTACTGTTTCGGGGTAGACCCTCAGTAACGTTACATTCATTCAGCGATGTCTGGAGGGGATCTTTTTCACAATAATCAGGAGGACTGTCTACCACAAAGCTATAAGCTCCTCCGTCGTTCAACTGTTTGCCAATGCCAGCACATGCCGGTGGTACAAGCACCTGTCAATTGTTGTAATGTGTTATTTTCTCGAAAAGTACGTAAATATCGTTGACATTATGAATGAAAGTCATCAAAAAAAGTATTCTTACCTCGTCTCCAGCTTCATAAATGTCGATTGGCACTTTCTTTTCCTCTATGTCAGCCTGGACACATTTTGTATATCCAACAACCATCTTCTATTATACGACTTTTCAATGTGAATGAGTTTTCCGCGTGGAGGATCAATACATGAGTATGTAATAGTAAAATATCAATGCGCACAAAGGCAAACGGTCAAATGCTATTGCTAAAAGTGCTGGTAATCCAAACCAATAACTGATTCTCAAGTATTATTTCCTCTATTCTTGTCACTTTGCTTTGCTAAATTGTATTGAAAACATATAGAACAATTCTTGAAATTTATGGACCTATTTTCTTTATGCAAATGAGGCATGAGATCCAAAATCCGCGCTCTCCAATCAGCATACAAGGTCAACTGATGTCATTCATGGTTCCCTGCCTTCAGATACAATGATGAAGAAATAAGGGATACAGTCCACGTTTCTTCACTCCTGATACTACATGTACAGTTGTACGCACGGTAATACATGTGTTTTTATTAATTCCACCAGGATTAAATTTTGAAACTGCATGCGTTTGATTTGGCGCGCACTAAATATTCAACTGATCAAATGATCACTGACCGATGAAAGCCGATCTAACATTTGGATAGAAGTATAACTATTTGACGATCATGTTTAAGAGTAAAATTATTAATTGACAATTAAAATGCAATCAAAATACAAAAGTAAAAGTTTATGTGTACAGCGGATTCGTCTAAGCAACGGCATATCGTGACAGAACTTTTGCTTGCCAAACACGTTTTTAGATTTACTTCATTGTTTACCCAGAACAAACATGTAACTACCCACGTGGGGAGGCTTGTTGTCAGACAAACTGTCAAATTATTGTGTGAAATAGCTAGTTTATTGATCCTGTTCATGAAATAAATGTTGCAACCTGTTGTTGTGTTATATACCGTGTTTGTAATGTATCGATCTGTGTTAATATATGTTTGTGTATATTCGAGGCATATCAACCGATCCATGTCCTAGCCTATGAAACAAAGGATAAAAATAATCAAAACAGACCACAATGCAGTGCCAAAAATTATAAATGTTTTTCGAGCACGCAGCTCGCAGCTCACCGAACTTACATAGTTTAATTATAATGAAAATTCACGTATACCGCCTGAATTACCAGTTGTTTTGTCGATACATGTACGATATAATTATAGTGGTTCTCGCTGTACATAGTAAATATACACTTAAGTAATCTTCAAATCTGACACTACATACATAGATCTTCAGCGCATAGAGCAGGGGCGGTTGTAGGATTTCGTGTTTAGGAGGGGGGCGTGAGGTAGTGGGTCGGCCCCACCTAATCATTTTGTTAACCTGGACGCTAAAATGGTACATTCTAACGCTATTTGAAATGCAATTTCGAAACAAGTTTGAAAACAAGATAGAGCGTGAACTCGTACACTATTTGGAACGATTTGTAGATCAGAGAACATTTTTTTAAACAAGGTCTCTAAATCATGCATTCTGACACTGTTTGAAACGATTTGGAACTTCAGACAATATTTGAAAACAAAGTCTCTAAAGCATGCCTTTTGATGCTATTTTCTAGAAGATATTTGAAAATGCAATAAGAAAAAATAATACATATTTTGTACTAAGACAAAGGACGAGGGTAGCCTCCTGGAAATTTTGAAAACAAGGAACATAAATGGTGCATTCTTACGGTATTTGAAACGATTTCGAACCGCGGAGATCACTTTGAAATAAGGACGTTTTGGCGTGTATTATGACATTTGTTTAAAACGATATTTGATTCTGCAATGAGAAAAACAGTACACGTTTTGACTTTATCAAGGGGGAACCTGGAATTTTTGAAAATAAGGAGAGTGATCGGTGCATTCTGACGGTATTTGAAATTTTGAAAGCAGTAAAGCTAAATGATGCATTCTGACGCTTTTTGAGACCAATGTTCGACGACTTTTAGTGTGTGGGGGAGGGGAGGGTGTGGCACCTGATGTGCCCTCCTCCCCCTGGATCCGCTAGTGTACTGTATACTAGTATTTATGTAGAACATCACTACTTATATTTAAAACGTGTATACATTAAAACTTTTTAATTAATATCAAGGACCTATAATGTATAGGTACGTGTTAATATCAACCAATAACACAAATGTTAAGGTCACTCGGACCAGTTTAAATACATGACGACGTTTTACATATGTGTTTCAGCTAACAAAACGACACTTAACAAATAATGTGAACGTGCATGGTCTGATCAAAAGACGGAAATAGTCATTTTAAAATTCGTGTGCAGTTTATTACATGGATGCAGTGTATCACTTCGATACAGTGTAAAGGGAGGTTACTACATAGTTCGACTAGACGAATATACCACGAGTTCTCTCGTCCATTTTGATGGGTTACACGTTTTTGGCGAACAATTTGACTGTTATACATTTGCAAAAAAATTAGTTAAGAGACTTTTCGTTGTGAAAGACCTTGCACCTTGCAGTTTGAAGTGGTGAACTGTGGTAATCATATATAATTGGTAAACAGTTGTTCCTGCCCACAACTTATAATTTGTTCAAAGTCTAGTTTCGGTCGTACTTTAACGTTTTCAACGGTTTGGAGGAATTCTTTGAATCTACATAAAACACTAACTGAATTAACTAGATAAATGTAACGTCCCCCAAGAGGCATTAATTTACCCCCGCACCAGAGAATCAGATGATTACAAATGGTGTTTGATTAAAATCATTCACATATGTGGGCTTTCTGTTTTTGTATCGAGTTTATTTCTTCTTAAACGCGAAGGGGAGCGAAATGTTCGGCTTCGCATTTTTAAAAAAAATCACCTTTTGCGTAACCAAACGTATATTCAAATTTTAAAATCAGCGCCGTATCTTTTGTCCAGTTTTGGTACAATTTTTTACGAACGTGATCAAGAAAGTACAAGTTTAGGTCTTTCGGTTGTGTGTATTGTATGAGATCATTGATCAGATACTCCCGAATAAATTACATGGAACAATACATTACAAAATAGGTGTTACATGTGTATACAATGGACACGTGTACTATACTCTGTTGTAATCATATGACAGTCTAATCCACATATTTCGCAATTCAACAATTACACGAGTGTCTGGTCAATGTTTGTATTTTTTTAATACCGTAGCGTTGTGCTTAGTAAGCTCCAATGCCCGTCGTTCAATGCCAACATCATGCTCGAGTTACCATTACACTTTGTTAATGTGACAATGTTCAGATAAAAATAAATCTATAAACCTACGTGGAACTTGATTATGTTGGTAGAGTGGTATTGTGAATTATTACAACATACACATTTCATTTAATCCATATCGCGTAGTTGTGAAATAACTTCTCTTCGCGGACGTAACAGTTAGCGTTTTCCGTTATTTAGAGCATTTTTTGTGGAGCCTTAAATTCGTGGAATCCAAAATTAAACTTTTATATCACTTTAATCGAAATGTATACGTGTTAACATTTAAATGTGTTTTAGCTTACCAATGCATTGAACGAAAAATAGGGTCGCTTGATATTTGATGAGTTCACTCGTGTTTGATAATGACTCTACCAAACTATGTAATAAAATACCTTATCAAATACTAACTAAGACCGTTTCTCTTACAAAATCCTAAATAACTACGATCTGCGCGTTTCAGGTACAAATGGCTCATACAGATTTGTCGATCCTTGTTGATCTCGGAGATTGCAATGGTCGACACCTCTGTTTTGGAGATTGTCCATGTACATGTAACCATAGCTCGGTTAGACCATGGGTGTTCGAATAATTTGTATATTGACTTTTGGGAACAGAGAATTTACTTTCAAAGCAGGTTTAACAGGTTCAAAATCAAATAATTGTTAGCTGAGCATATTCTCTCACTGTAAATAGACGTTAAATCTAGTTTATAAAGTTAATCTTTAAACTTCCCCTGGATAGCACTATCCTGTTCTCTCAAATATGCTACCCGACTTACTTTTAAGTGCTGATAGTACTTGAGTATGCTATCCTGTTCTACTTTTGAGTGCTGATAGTTCTTGAGTTTGCTATCCTGTTCTACTTTTGAGTGCTGATAGTTCTTGAGTTTGCTATCGTGTTCTACCTTTGAGTGCTGAGACTTCATGAGTTTGCTATCCTGTTCTACTTTTGAGTGCTGATAGTACTTGAGTATGCTATCCTGTTCAAATTTTGAGTGCTGATAGTACTTGAGTATGCTATCCTGTTCTACTTTTGAGTGCTGATAGTTCTTGAGTTTGCTATCTTGTTCTACTTTTGAGTGCTGATAGTTCTTGAGTTTGCTATCTTGTTCTACTGTTGAGTGCTGATAATTCTTGAGTATGCTATCTTGTTCTACTTTTGAGTGCTGATAGTTCTTGAGTATGCTATCTTGTTCTACTTTTGAGTGCTGAAAGTTCTTGAGTTTGCTATCCTGTTCTACTTTTGAGTGCTGATAGTTCTTGAGTATGCTATCTTGTTCTACTTTTGAGTGCTGATAGTACTTGAGTATGCTATCTTGTTCTACTTTTGAGTGCTGATAGTACTTGAGTATGCTATCTTGTTCTACTTTTGAGTGCTGATAGTTCTTGAGTTTGCTATCCTGTTCTACCTTTGAGTGCTGATAGTACTTGAGTATGCTATCCTGTTCTACCTTTAGAGTGCTGAGACTTCTTGGGTTTGCTATCCTGTTCTACTTTTGAGTGC
>ENA-OREC01000519-OREC01000519.1-marine-metagenome-genome-assembly--contig:-NODE-519-length-15406-cov-12.909518_pt1 | contig 15406 bp, 2 predicted proteins | sample MGYA00248626_ERZ508543 | MGnify/ENA primary metagenome ERZ508543 (study PRJEB26211, sample SAMN05518279) | marine metagenome | isolation source: Puget Sound, Washington, USA | host: Bankia setacea... | reverse complement strand
TTATTATTATCATTATCATTATCATTATCATTATCATTATCATTATCATTATCATTATCATTATCATTATCATTATTTTTATCATTATTATTATTATTATTATTATTATTATTATTATTATTATTATATTTATTTATTATTACAATGTATAAGTTATTCTTTATCGTGGATTTATATTGATATTTGTCGAGGAGCGTTAAACTTATTTTACAGTCATGATGTAATTAGTGTATACTTATTAAACTGAGTTTACCATTTCAGATGAATGGAAAAAATGAAATCCGATTATATACCATCTCACGATATTTATAGGAAAGTTCTAACCACTCAATTAATTAAAATTAACCGAAAAGGGTAATACTCTCTTATGAACAGTAGGTTTGCATTTGATCACTGATATGGATTCAAACACGTTCTGCGAATTAACAATTCACGTTGTATAACGTGAATGTTAATAATCAGTTTGAGCTTAAGATACTGTGTAACAAATTATACTATGATACGGTATTAAGCGTTTCGAGATATCCTATATGCAGAACCTGTTACTAGAAATGTATACTTTGACACTATTTAACGTGTAGTAATTGTATATACACCTTAGTAGCCCTCCTTAGTTTAGATCAAATGTTAATACCTATAGTTACCGCACGTTTGTTATGTAGTTGCCATGCCTTCTAACTTCCGTCATTTACAACCAACCTTTTCGTACATTATTTGTACTTTGGTTAAGAGAAGAAACTATAATTGTTGTTCAAGATTGAGTTGTGTGCTCTATATTTGAAACCTGTTTACCAACGCATTTGGTATTTGGTTTTGTTGATGATTTAATGTTGGTAGATTCAAATTAGTGTTTGGTCTTTTTTCTTCATAAAGACATGTACTGTTATGAATCTATGGCTTACACCCATGACTTACGTATCGAGCGAGTTGGTCTTAATGAGTTGTTACATACGTGTCAAGGTTGTGTTTCTCTTCCAGCAAGATGGCCGTCATGTAAACATATATACGACATGTTCGGTTACCAGTACGTATTAGACCGTGTTGACGATGTTACTTGTGTTAGAACGCTAGTTTACCTCAACTTTGTTGTGAGTAACTATATTACAGTTTTACAGTGACCAAGCCAATCATTAATCTTGTAATGTTACTGTTGTTCAATCTTTACCGACAGTAGTTTGTTTTCTTTACTAGTTAATCGTAGATCCAGTATCTCATTGAACTGCATGTCGGATACTTGTCCTGCTTGTGTGTTTGTTTCAATTTGTCAAGTCGTGCCTCCCTGCTTTGCACATTCCGGGTTATCTCACTCCAGTAAATTCAAACACGCTCTAAGGATAAACAATTCACGTTGTACAACATATGTAGAATGTATCATTTTGAACTTAAGATACTGCGTAACAAATTACACTATCATAACAAATTAAGCTGTTCAAGATATCCTATATACAAAGCCTGTTGGAAGTTGTTCCGTTGTCACAAGTTAACGTGTAGTAATTGAATGTATACCTTAGTAGTCCTTGTTAGTTTGGACCGTGTGTTAATAACTAACATATATTCAACGCACTTTTGTTGTGTTTCGTTATGCTTCAAACTTCGGTCGTTTACAACCTACCTTTATCTACAGTACATGTACCCTGGTTAAGGAGAATAAACGAAACCGACTGTTTAAAATTGAGTTATCTACGTGCTATAAATTGAAAGCCCGATCCCCAATATATTTAGTGTTTAGTTGGTGTTGATAATGTTTTGCTGGTATATTAATATGAGTCAGTGGTCAGGATAACATGCCCTTGTGAATCTTAGTCTTACACCCTGTCTACGCCTTCGAACTATTTAGTCTTAACGCGTTGTTGGATGTAATTTGGTGTTTGCCTTCCAGCAAAGCAAGATGGCCGCTGTTTAAACATATATACGACATGCTCGGTTGGCGGATTGTATAAGACAGTGAAAACGATATGAATTGTGCTAGAACGCCTCTTTAGCTCAATTCCAATGTACGTCAATCTTATACAGTTTACAATTACCAAGTCAATCAGAAATCTAGTGGTTATATTGTTGTTCAATCTTTACCGACAGAAGTTTGTTTCCGTTACTTGTAAATAGTGAATTCAGTTTATCATTGACCTACTTGTGTGTTTGTTTCAATGTGCCAAGTCGTGCCTCCCTGCTTTGCGAACTCCGGGTGGTCTCACTCCAGTTAATTCAAATAAACAATCAACACATTCTAACAGTTATTATCAAGACTATACGACTATGCGTGTGTCGAAAACTTATTTGAATGACATAACTGAAAACAAACGTCACTACTTACAGTTCGAAGGTTAGGCCAAACAACGATACCAAGGTCTACTTAAAGAGATATGATTCACCTGTAGTATTGCTGCCAATGACTGTGATATATGTATTAGGTAGAATGGATACGTATACTAGAAGAGGGGCGGTCAAGAAATAATACGGACCTGGTAAATAACCTGGTCAATATTAACTTATTTTACCGATAAATTCCCAGTGCTAAATGTAATCAATAATAGACAAAAACGCGATTTTCAAACCATCACTACGTATGTACTTGACTACGTAGTATAATGTTTGTATCTCTGTCAATTAGCTCTATTCTTATATAACTAACTGATTCGTCATGTGCTACGTTTTCAAACTTGTCAAAACGTTCAAAATATGTTCGTTTGTTTAGTAGTGCAGTCTTGAAAAACCTAGGTAGTTTAACTTTTGCGGGAATTGCTCTCGGCTAAGATGCGTTTAACGTTGTTCAATATTAGACGGTATCATAACCTAACTAACCATATTACTGGGTCTCATAAATTGTACTAGCAACTCTGCAATTAACTCTTTCACTTGAAACAGCGGTGTGGGATGATTTTATCACGTGAACCGATTGGTAATCAAACATCTTAACTTTTCAGTCGGATGTTCACCGAACAAGTGATTGAAAAAATGATCAAATGATGTTTTAACACAAAACCTCATATTTAAACTTAGGGATAGAGTCGTCTACAGTGGTTTATATCGAAGTGTCATAGGTTTTAAATTGTTTCATCGATTGTGAAATCTTCCCGTCATCCCTCAATTGTCAGCATTTACAGGTACTTTGCAGGTACTTTTTTCCACGTTAAGAATGAATCAAAAAGCTACGCGGTCCAGGTAATTGGCGGAATGTTTTGAACTTTATAAAATCCCCTCGCTTCTACACATCTCTATACAGGCGCTAATTAACAGAAGGTATATATATATATATATGTGTTCAGCGATGTCTCCAATCCGTTACTATTATCAGATTGCAGTTCAGTGCCTTAACATAATATACGTTACCAGTTTATTTTGCGAAATGAGAATACATCGCGTGTTGGAAGAGTACAGCTCGCTTTTGGATACATTTACAAAAAGGTAATTAAAGGTAAATGTGCATCAGCTTTTGTCAATGGTGTTATTCTGCCATATGCTTCAGAATGGTCGATGAGTTGTTTTATCTTTTTAACTGATGTATGCTTGATATAATTGAACTCATTTCTGTGTATTGGACACATAGTAATACACGAGTAATACATTTATTTTGGAGAGTCGCCTTGTTTGTATATATTGATGCAGACTTATTAATGACGTAATTATTAGCCAATCTAGTCATACTTGATCTTATCCTTGAGACTTTGGAACCTGTTAAGCGTTGACACACGCAATAGGTTGGTATTATTTGATTTCGTTTCTTATACGATTTCTATTACCATATTAAATATCGTGTTTTACACCTCTACAGTTGGAAGTAACAATGACATATGAACAATGACATATGAACAATGACATATGAACAATGACATAGTTTATCTTGTAAGGACATACTTACATTTTATTTCCGGTGCTGTATACACATGGTGTCTTTTAAGATCATACATACCTATTTAAAGGCAACTCTTTAACAAACATCGATACATGTTTACAGAAGTTTTGACAGATGTTTTGACAGCAAACTTACAAAACCTGTGACTGTTGGTATTATAATTAGTTAAGCTAAATATATACGGCTAAAGAAGTAATGTCGCGTTGCTTGATCTTACTAATTCAATGTCAAAACACGTATTTTATCTAGAATCTAAATATGTGTTGTACCATATGACGATTTGTAACATGTGTATGTTAAGAATACTTCCCAATGACGATACCACTTGGCATCCTATCTAGGTTTGTTAATGTTCATATACTATCGATGCTATAATGTTGACACTTGGAACGCGACTTAAGCACATTTCAAAGGGCCGCATGTATTTGAAGCTATCATAAATCAGGTACAACATAATTTGCTTCACGCGTTTTTCTTAAATAGTTTATAAGTGTTTCAAGGTTTAACGTTGATCGCAAACTAGGCTTAATTGCGTGTATTGAGAAATGGGTCATCAATCGCAAAACAAGCACACTACATTTGGATTCTGGGATTTATGCTCGCTTTACATTATTGGTCTGTTTTCCACTTATTCTGCCTGCGAAATAATGTTACCCTGGGAGGCACCTGCCTATAAATGGTGTTAGGTAAATAAAGGTTTTCTCATCGCACCTCGACTTGGCGGCGATTCCTGAGCTTAACATACTCTAAACATGTGTTAGTATTGTAAAGGTGTTAAGCGTTGTGTTTCAGTTTCAATGTCTGACACCAGTTATGTGCTTGCTTGGCTTTTGAGGATTGGCAGCAATGGACACGTGATTTCTGGAAGTGAGAATGGGGAACGATATGGAAACATAGCATATCGTATGTGACTGTTATATCTAGTTGATAAGTGTGCACGGTTTTAAATTTCGTATATTGTAACCTTAATGCGCTGTGTATTTCAAGTTGGAACTACCATGAATTTAAACATGATTTTGTTGTACCAGTACGTATTGTTTGATTGTATTTGGTTCTCTATGAAACTCGTTCCATGTGTTTTATAAAAACGGTTGAACTACATTATGTTTTAAGAAAGTTTTATTAATTCATTTCATCGCGGAATAACCGGTTCTGTGTTTGTTACGTTTCGTAGCTTAGCCTCCTTCCTACATTTTGTATTGGCGACATTTCATAACATCAAAATGTCACAAGAATACTTGACTGTTTTATGTTGTTTAAGCATTCGCCCGCTAAGAAAACACCTATTGTTATGTGGACTGAACGCGAACTGTTTGATAAAGCAACAATGATCATAAACCATCCATGCAGCAGTGTTACATACTAACACTCTCAACAGTGGTCCAATTGTGGGTTGTATCGCTATTGGTGTAAAATGCGTGAACATTAATTGACGAGCTTTGTTGTAACATCAATAGTTGTACACATTCGTGAACTCGCAGTATCCTTCGTGTGTGTGAATTATGTCAACGCAATACTGTACGTAACCTTATGTTCTAGCAGTTGCGTTATACTGAACGTAACCTTATGTTCTAGCAGTTGCGTTATACTGAACGTAACCTTATGTTCTAGCAGTTGCGTTATACTGTACGTAACCTTATGTTCTAGCAGTTGCGTTATACTGTACGTAACCTTATGTTCTAGCAGTTGCGTTATAAGTTTAATCAACCAATCAAGTATTGAAGCGTATTAAGCCAGTTCTCTAACGTGTAGAAGGTGTAATTGCAGGCAGAAGATAAGCACAGCTTCGTATGAAATTCCCACATATATAAGGTCATCGAAGAACATTGATCCACATCTCCTGAAACTATAACACCTTGATTACAATGAATGTGTCATTAGTTACGTCAAATATCTCCCTTCCTACTTCAACTTCAAAGTAAAACCAGCATCGTCACGTGATAGAGAGAGAGAGTAAATACCGATAATCACGTGTTAACGACTCCCGTAATCGCGTTATATATCGGTGATCACGGTACATCTACCTATGACTCCGGGCAATGAAGCTATAAGGTGGTTGCAACATACATAAAACCAACCTTCACTGATCACAAGAAAAAACGTTACAAACCACTTACAGTACAACAACACTAGCCTGGTATAAGTCAACAATCTAACACTTGTATAGACGTGTTTTAAGATTCGGGCCTCCCTCTGAAGTAGTATTTACTATTGCTAACTAAGTTCCTGTATTTTTATTAGAATGGCGCAAAAGTTCAATATCGCATGTCACTAAGGATTAAAACACAGATTTCATGTTTAACGTACTATGTTAAATGTAATCATGTTGTGTCTGTGAACAATTTACTATATGTGCGATCGGTATGAAAGAAAGGCAGCCATAGATAGGTCACCGCCCTTGTATTATTTTTAATCATCATCAGAAAACCACCCACTAGTTAAAAGTACCTACTGACTACGTATAAATAAAAAGTAAAACAATACCGATGTAGATTGAGTCTCAACATAGCACATATTTTTAATAGGAATTGTATAAGGTAATATAGATATAGATGTTTAAAAACGTTCATTCAAAGTGTGAATACACACACTTGGAGACGGATGAAAACCCTTCATTCTGTAACCGCCTAATTAATTAAGGAAACATTATGTTTAAGATAGTTACTGGAGAGCGTTTGACACTGATAACTTTAGTGTCTGTTACATTTTAGTCCATTTTTTAAAAATCATTAAACACAAATACAACTCAATCAGTGAGTCAATACAAACGTACAATGTGATGGGAATCCAACTACATGTATACATGCTGTAATTTTAGATTTGAACTCGTTTTATATGATGTGTACAATTAAGTTTAAGTATCGCCATACCAGTGTCGACGCACCTATATATCTATACCAAACTATATCAAACTTTGATCAGATTGCAACAAACTGACGACAGTTCATCAGGAAAAAAAGACTTAAGATATATATGTATTAAGGTGAATTTATATTTAAACACATATATCAGATATTAGCGGTTACGTAGAAATCTAACGAAAACAATACCGTGTTCTATTATATGGGTAATTGTTTAACTTATGGCAACATGCAATATGGGAATTGCTTTGTTATGATTAACACATGTGCACATGTTTGTTTAATGCTTTGTTTTGTTCCGGATTTTAACTATAATGTATCATACTTTCTACTTCCAGGAACGTCATTATGAGTTTCGATAATACAACTGGTGAATATTACGACGATATTGCTGAACATCCAACAGAAATGGAGGAGTCAGAAAGTGTGAAGAACATCGCTATTGCAATGCTCGGCTTGCTGTCCATAGCTGGCATTATCGGCAACTCATTGGTGCTGTATGTGTTCACCAGACAGAAACAGAAGCTCAGCTCGACGATATTTATCTTAACTTTGGCTGGAACGGATTTGATAACGGCGCTTGTTACGATGCCGTACACCATTGGGTTAGAATTTGTGAACTTTAATGTACCAGTTGACAGTGTGTGTAAGATTTATCAGCTGCTCACGACGACCACAATCCCTTTCTCGGCGTCTGTCATGGTCGCAATTGCAGTCGATAGGTATCTCTGTATCGTGCATCCATTCAAGCACACGATGACTATCAAACGGGCGAAAATCACTGTGTTCATGCTAGCCTTCTTCTCTGTTGGCTTAGGACTTCCAAGCACGCTGATGTATGGTATTTACAGCCGAAGTAAAGTGGATCCTATTTTCATAAGTGATGTATTGAGGCTGTCAAAGATGACCATTAATAGCTCGTCAAGTGCAGACTTTGACAGTTTCTATTATGACGTGGAGTCTCAAACAAATGACACGGCTGATTCATTCTTTAACAGAAGCACACCGGCCATTTTTATAGAAAGAAACACTGGAAAATGTCACAAAAACGGTTTGATACTGGGCATGGCTTTCTTTGAAGTTTATCAAAAGGTGTACTCATCGTATTTCGCCGTATGCGCGGTCATTGTTATCGTTTTGTATGCTGTTATCTACAGGTCGGTTCTGAAGCGACGAAGGAGGCGCTTACATTTGATCATGGCAAACAGCTGTTGTGGATTCCTTGGAACGGGACAAGCTCAGCAGAATGTAGAAAATAACGAACACGAACAGACGGAATGCACAATGCTAAACAACACAGGGCGCGATAATACTCCGAGGCAGAGCAAACGGAATATAAAGGAGGACAAGGCCGAGACGCTGGAGATGGAAGATAAAAATGGGAATGCACCTGGTACGCCGGATGTGAATACAACACCCCCTGATAGAGATGCACTTATGCGACCAAATGGAGTTTCAAGAGCAAAACTCGAAAAATTAAGACTAGCGAACATTAAAACTGCCTTTTGTTTGGCCATTGTCGCAATGGCTTATCTTGTAGCATTTTTGCCAGCCTGGTTGATGGCGTTAGGAATTATAAACATGAATGCTATTGTGTTCTATATGTACTTTACCTACAACGTCGCCAACCCTATCATATATGCATTTCTCAACCAGAGCTTTAGAATTCATCTACAAACGTTGTGCAAATATTAATGAAAGGCATGCATGTATATTCATTGTGAACTTATTATGCAGCAAGAGGTTTAGGTCGAGATCTCTTTCATGTGTGACTAAGAGCAGGTCTTGTATAATGATTAGTTCGAGGATTGGAGTGGAGAGCAACACATACAGTACAGCAAGGTCGACGCAGATTATGCTGACAATCAAAGGGTATACTACGATGTAGTACACAGTTAACAGCATCGCAATTTGTAACGCCTATGCCCATTGCGGTAACATTTAAGTACTAGTCCTGAAATCTGATTATGGTCGACTTGAAAGTATTTGGAGCAAAATGTCAAGATATCGGTGCATATTTGTAATACAACATTAAAGTAATCAATATGATAATCAGTAAGACTATGACTCGGACAGTTCCAATGTAGTGTACGTAACTTGCTGTCCAACTGCCTATTATCGCTTATTAGCATGTACGTTATTCAGACACAAGGAAACTGAAATATGACAAGCAAATTACTGTCAAAGGTGTCTTTGAGAACATGGTTGTTCTAACGTTGTAAATATACATTGTACAACTTATTGTCGGTTCTGGTAAGTACCAACCTAGAGACAAAATAGTTCTGAATTTGTTTCATTAAATATTAACTCAGTTTTTGGAGGGAACATAAATGTTACCTTTTATTTAAAAAAAAATGAATATATTTTGGAGGGTAGTGCCTACCAGTATTGGTTTGATTGTTCACAAACAAAAAAGGAAAACATAATTTAATAATTTAATTTAATAACGTTCGAAAATGTGTTACTGTCGACACTGAACCTCGTTTGTTTCTTTTTGTTATGTAAATATGTCTGTTATACTATGTAAAGGGTACCTAGTTTCATTGCCATGTGGACATGTTATCGTACACATAAACTTGTATCAAATGTTTATGATTAAAGAATGTGAATTTTGATTACTTGATTCAGTGTTTCTGTTTGTTTCCTGTTGCTCAATAATGATCACCGCCCCAACACTAGTTTCTCTGCACAAAAAAACAACCATACTTAGACTGTTGACATATAGTGGTAGGTCTTGTTTTGTTCCTTCGTATCTGATTAAAACAGGTTACACATACACGTGTTTGACTTAAATGTCATTAACAAATGGTTGAGTGTTGCCACTTTCAAACTCTCGAGGATACACTCCGGGTTGCACTCAATGATTTGACCCTTCACGTATTTGTAATACAGTTACTCGTTTGTTGTCCATTAATCCTACCAGACTTGCTGTATTATCTCTATGTACGTTAACAATACTTACATTACGTGTATGTCATGAAATAATGCATGTATGCGCACAACATGATGCAAAATATGTTCTATTACATTTATGTTCATAGACTCACGTTCACATACTAATATGTCTTATTTCCACACATTAACTTAATAGAACCGGGACGATCAAAAGTTAATGAATGTAATGTTGACGAAAATAGTTTGTTGGAAGGAATATTAGAAGTATATTAGAAGTAGAATACAGCCGCATATAGAACCGTTCAACAAATGTAGCTCATAACATTGTATTCCCCTTGGCGTTGTCGTCGTTGTTTTACACACACATAAACATACATATCGGACATATTGTGTGCTCCCAATAGATAAAGTAAATTGGTATGGACACGTGAATGATAGACCTTGGAGAATATCGTTTCCATTGACATTGAAAAATATTTAGATGACATTGTTAGTATCATTGTAATGTAAAAACATGTATGACATATGAAGTACGGGTCAATAGACATGTGAAGTCCATGTGATATACGGATGGAGTCGGTAACATTAACGATAACGTTTATATTGCGGCACTATGTTTGTTACGTCGTTTATAAATAGACGTCCCGTGCCATCGTGTTCGACGTGACATTATAAAACAACAAGACTGCTCATGTGTTATCTAATGGTCACTACTAACTCGTCATGCATCTTTTGAATACTGTTTAACTAACTAATCAGAATCAATGTTTAAACACAGTAGAGCACAGTAAGTAAACACGATTGTAAAGACATAATACATCATGCCGTGAATAAACTATTTGCTTTGTCACGGCTCGTGAATTACCAAAACACAACTAACAATTCGACGTCATTGCGATAGATCGTAAACTGTAAGGTGGATGTTTGTGACAAATAATTATGCTATAGACAATCACAGGCTGTGAGTAAAACCTTGCATAAAGTTCGCAAATGTCGGTATATAAGGTAAATTAAATTCGATTGTATAACGTAGTCGGGCTTACGTGACTTACAAGGCTTACACAAGCTTTCATCTTCAAATAAAACTATATGCGTACACATGTTGAACTACATCGATACATACGTCATTAAGAATAATCATAACTAATACGTACAGTGTGTTGTTAAAAGGGAAACAAGAACATGATTTAAAGTACACACACACACACATATTACTGCACAGTTGGCTAAGAGTGTATGCTTAAATTATCCTTTTATATATCTAATAGTTTAACTACAATGTACTGTCTTCTGCATTTACCTTTTTTGTACGGAAAACAATATCCTTACTCGAAACTTTGAAACTCTGGTATGTTTATTGTAAACAATCCTCCGAGTGTAGTATACAATTAGTTCAGAGTAAATTGCAATTACTGTCGGAATGTCGTACTTAATTACAGTTTTCCACCGAACGTAAATCAACCTTTGAAATTAAAAACATTTCCATCTAATATTAAGAATAGACAGAGAATACCGATCCTTAGATTGTGTTCTAGCCCTAAGACGTGGCTAGTTTGTTCTGGTATAGTCATAAAAGTAGAAGTTTGTACTAAACCTAGTGTTGATGCAATACACCCTGTGTAATTGAAGGTTTTGTTAGTCAATTAACCGCCATTGGGAGTACGTCTCCAGAAAATTTTCTGTACGAGACTTACATGAGCGCTGTAAGATGACAACCGTAATGGTAACGTCAATGTGATTGTGTCGACACACCTTTGAGTTAACACTGAAGTTACAGCCTCGTGTCGAACCTCAGAAACTTGAGAACATAACAAAATTAACGCGCGACTTGGAGTTCATGCCTATACTTTAAGGTAATGGAGTACACCGATGGTCAAGAAACTGTCAATAAATTCACAGGTCTGAACACACGTCCGCACGCACCCTTTGTTTTAGATTTATCCTGTAATATTCAATGTACCCGTATATGATATATAAAAGGTTATTGACTTATCGCACATTCCGGATAGGTCATGTAACATAGTATATAACTCGAAGTGTGTGTTAGTAGGTTTACATGTGCTGGTGCATTGTGGTGAAGTGTTTCAATGTTGCGTTTTGGTATGGATTTAACACGGACAATCCACCGATAACATTATAGGGCTGATTCAAACCGTGTACCTATTCCTTGAATTCAATATGTCTGTTTTATGATTCCAGTTTGACACGGAGTTTGTAACCATGGTGAACACGACGCTACCCGATGAATGCCAGGAGGTTGGGCTTCAGGACGCGGAACAGCCAAAAATCATCATCCACGTTGCCATGGGAATGCTAGCGTTACTCTCGGTGTGTGGGATTATGGGAAACGCTCTCGTCATATTCGTATTTTCTCGCCAAAAACACAAACTTAGTTCTACGGTGTTCATATTGACACTTGCAGTTACGGACTTCATTACGTCGCTTGTAACAATGCCGTATACAGTGGTAATAGAACTGATGGATTATAACATTGGCTATGATATTCCCTGTAAGATGTATCAGTTCATGAAGACAACAACAATACCGTTTTCTGCATTTGTTATGGTAGCTATTGCCTTAGACAGATACCTGTGTATTGTGTACCCGTTTAAACACATAATGACGATAAAGCGTGCAAAGATAACCGTGGCACTGTTGTCCTTCTTGGCCTTCATAATCGGGATCATTTGTTCACTGATGATTGGTACTTACAGAGTATTTCAGGCCGACAAGCCCGAGTGTGTTATATTCAATGACAATAACAACAGCAATAGTGTGTTGAGATACGCTGAGGAACCAAATACTAACTTAACTATATCGTACTTAGATATTTTAAATGGTGACGACGGGGCCACAAGTGACGAAACACCGGTGCAAGCTAATAAACCTGGAGATATTGTTTATTACGGTACGTGTGGACTAACCACAGTCATTTTTAATAAAGAGTTTATATTCATGTATCAGAAAGCCTATTCGTCACTGTTTGGCATATGTGCGGTTGCGGTAGTGATTTTATACGTGTTAACATACAAATCAGTATTGGCTCATAGAAGGAAGCGTTTACACATAAGTAACAAATGCTGTGGGATCTTATCAAAAGGAGAGGCGGATGACTGCACTATTGACCACACCGAAGCCACCTCGCTACACCAGGAGAAAGTCACAAACGGTAATGGATCAGAGAATATTAGGCTACAGGACAAACACTCCGAACATACAGATACCGACTCACCGGCGAAAGTACAGGGCACTAACACCCACCGGAAGTCCGAATACGACACGAACCCACGCCCTGGAGGAGTTTCACGGGCAAAGCTAAAGAAACTACGTGTTGCCAATATAAAGACTGCCTTAATGTTATCGATTGTTGCGTGTCTGTTCATTGTTGCCTTTTGTCCCGCCTGGATGATGGCATTGGGCGTTCTGGAAATGAATGTGATCGTGTATTATCTTTACTTCACCTACAACGTAGCCAACCCTGTCATTTATGCCTTTCTTAATAACAGCTTTAGAACCCATCTTCAAGTTATGTTCCGATGTAAAACATAAACCATTATCAATAACATTTAGTGTCAACATTGTATGGAGTATAGATAATTCAGTGACCTAACGGAGATGTACTTAGCAGCGGTATGTCCTAGCGTGTTTGGATTATTGCCTGTGGATGATTAGATGGTGTATTTGGATATTTGTAGACACTTTATAAGGTGTAAACTTCGATATATTGTCATTACACTGATGTATGAAGACAAGGTGAACGTAGTATACATAGGGAATCACTTGTTTTTTTGACTGAATAATTCCTTCTGGAAACCTATAAATATACTTCTAGTAGTGTCACAGTATATATGTATAGCGCAGAAAGATTAGCTTGACCCTGTTGAATACATTACATGGACATTTCAATCGCAAAATAAATGGCGAGGATTACATGTGTTAGGACATTGTGTAAAAAAAATTGTGTCATGTAAATGTATATTTAACACACATGTAACATCAAATGGTGGTTGCGTTTTCCTCGATGCCATGTTTATATCAAAATGCTAGACATAAACAAGGAAGTTGTCGTCATATATTGATTGGTATTGACGATGCTCCAATTTGTGTCGCAAAGGGACGTGGGACATTTATAACCAGGGTTTTGCTTGCTGAAGATACGCAAGACAGCGGAAACTTATAAAAGTTTACATATTACTTCTCTTATTTAAGAAATAAAACATATGTACCCGTGTTTTATCGCGGTACTAGAATATGGGTACAAGTTCAGTTGCGTATTAATAGCGCATTTGTGATTTATTTCATACGCATCCGAACTCGTACCAATAATTTATTTCCCCGAAAAAACACGGGTACATATGTTTTATTTCGATTCCAATCCGACCGTACCTCTCCACTGTGCTGCACTAGTTTTTGGGAAAGCGTGTGTTGACAGGATGTCGTTTAGTTGTCTATTCCTTGGTATCCTAATACAATTTCATTTCAGACGCTTATAAAACTAATACCGTAACATCGTCTGGATCAATGAACGCTTTCAGATATTTCAATGACGCTCGACTCAACGTTTACAAAGAAGATTTGCGATGCATATATTTTCCTATTCTTCTTTTGCATCACTTAACACCTTTAAATGTCTCAATCTTTCCATTCATATAATTCAAGTCTTACAAGTTCTAATTGTAAACTACAGAGCCAGCGTCAAACCTAAAAGTGTAGCAGCTCTCGGATAGAAACGTCCGAAATACTAAAATCTTATTTGCACTTTAAAATCGGATCGCATTCATGCTATGTTTGTTTCTGTTTCACATTGACTATACTTTTTGTGCAAATAATGTTTTCATAAAACAACAAAGTGTTACACGAGATATAGAACTCTTTATACAATATCTGACAATATTTTCGTTAAGAACGTTTACACGTAAGGTAAAAGTAGTGCAGTCATATAATTAAAACACAGTTCGTTTCTTTCTTTGTGTATAGACACTCACGGGACCGTTTTAAAATTGTATTTAGACCAATAGAAAGGCTAGTCAGTGTACAGTTTGAAGTTCGTAAAACACATAGGTCGTTTCCATGTCGTTTCCATGTCACTACCGAAATGGCAAAATGAGAACCAGACATTCCTACAACCGTGTTGTATATAGTCAGTACTTATGTCTCACAATAAAAGTGCGTTCAATGTTTGTCGAGTCCATCTATAAATGTGGTGATATGCAGGACGTTTTATATATTTATGCGTCCATTTTATACTGGAAACATTCTCAAGACCAAAACTAACTGTTAATGAAAATTGAGATAGTTTCCATTTGTTTTCAGTGAAAAGTATAGATAAATATGTGTATTGGAAAATCCTTGTGAATGCATATACGTCGTCAAAACGCATCGGAGTTACGCGGTATTCGAGTGACGTCAGTACATGCGATGTTCGCTAAATATGTAAAAATACATGTCTAGTTTATATGTTTTAGTCATAGGTTAACTGATCACTGTATAGCATATTACACCATTTGTCATGACCATGTAATGTTGGGGAACAGATCAAAAACGTATGACACCAAACTCAAATTGTGAATTGTGCTCAAAATACTACGATGTCCGCTTAAATTGCAAAAAACTGAGTGTTTGTATAGCTTGTAACGTGTTGTTCATGTAGCTATTATGTAGATACTGTCTACCTAGAGGTAACGTAACGCTTCCCATAGATACTGTCTATCTAGAGGTAACGTAACGCTTTCCGTAGATACTGTCTACCTAGAGGTAACGTAACGCTTTCCGTAGATATTGTCTACCTAGAGGTAACGTA
>ENA-OREC01000518-OREC01000518.1-marine-metagenome-genome-assembly--contig:-NODE-518-length-15407-cov-12.244162_pt1 | contig 15407 bp, 6 predicted proteins | sample MGYA00248626_ERZ508543 | MGnify/ENA primary metagenome ERZ508543 (study PRJEB26211, sample SAMN05518279) | marine metagenome | isolation source: Puget Sound, Washington, USA | host: Bankia setacea... | reverse complement strand
AAACTATCATTGTCTTAACTTGGATCAACAGACATCATAAGACTATTTTGACTGGTTTTGACAATGTGACATCGAACCTGAATAATATTGATGACTGTTAATTGTTTTCTAAGACTAGATTGGTGGAACATTGGAAGTAAGGTGAGCTTGTTATAGCAATGCAAATGAGATTTATAAATCACTTAAGCTTATAAAGTGAATGTTGACGTAACTGATACAATCCCCTCCGCTACAAAGCATTGGACAGTGACATTTACTTGGATGTCCTTGCTCTTGTCTTGGGATTCAATCTACACTAGTTTCTTGTCATTGTTTCCTCACGCTTTAGCAATGATTAGGAAATATTGGCAGAGTCGTAAAAATCAGGAGTTTTCTCTCTGTAGACTTTGCCCTGATCAGTTTCTAACGTCAGAGCAATAACAATTCATACCTTTAACTGTTCATGGCAATAATGTTTCATAGCCAGCACTAGGACATTGACTCTACATTGTGTGTTAAAGAGAGAAATACGGCTTAGGAAAAACCTCATATTATAAGGAACAAAAAACACTCTGAAAATCTGTCCTGTTAAAGCAGCAGCCGGTGCATTATACGGAAAAATATAGCAAAGAATTATAATGTCACCACCCCCACATGTTTTAGTCATTTTTTGAAAAGTGTTGCAGTTTTATCTCCGCATATAGGGGGATGGATGATACATTATTAATTCTGTAAATGGAATAACTGCGGTTTTGCTTATAGATGGAAGGTGAACAACCTGAGCATCGTGGGTAGCTCCCGAGGCCGATACTATTAGAGACAAGTGCGTAAAACAGAGGACTCTCTTGCTGAAGCGTGACAGTCACGTGCACACTGATTGATTTACATATAAAAGCAGCAATTTAATGTTATCTTCACAGAATTTTCCCCCTTTTCAAACCAATTGAACAGATAAAATTACCTAACATGTGTAATTGATTTTTTCAGACAAAAACATTTTTAGAAACAAATCATTGAATTTCAACCCTGTAAATTGTGCCACATGAGATAAATAAATAATTGGTTCAAACCCACACAAATACAGTCAAGGCTGTGCAACATGTGTTTAATTGTTGGGAAACTGTTTCATTCTCTGGTGGAAATGTTAATGTTGTGTAAAGATGGTACAATATTGAACAAACCTCCAGACCGCAAATCGATAACATTTACCTTGCTAAAGCTTGTGTGCAGAAAAGGAAATTGCAGCAGGCATGGCGGAAATGTCCTAGCTGTGAAAACTCTTCTTTTTTTATATTGATTAACACAACATTGCCTAAGAAACTGAAAGATGATTATCGACACGACGAATGTTCTAGATACATTAATTGCTCTAGATTTAAGGTACTGTAGTATGTGTTGACTTTTATGCACATGTTGTAAGTTTGTTTGATGCGTAAAAAACTAGCTAGGATCATTATTTCAATAGCGAGCAACTTGAAAATCTCAAGTACAAAACAAAAGTCATGGTCATAAGAATTGTTAATTTCTAAAATATCACACAGATGGAAGTGAATTGTTAGCCGGATTTATCGAAGGCTTATAGACTGGTGAAATTCCCTCCGGGCAGGCAGGCGTCCGGTGTCGTAAACAATTTGCATTAAAGTTTCGTTTTTCTCTAATAACTTTCATTAGTCAACTGATTTACTTCATACTCACACAATGTTACTTAGGTCGTGTAGCATCGTGACCTTGACCTTAAGATGACCTTGATATTCAACATTGTTCTTTAACAATTTGTGTTACAGTTTTGTTTATCTGAGTTAAAACCTTTTCATTAGTTGACAGATTTACTTCATACTCACACACAATGTTGCTTTGGTCGAGACCTTTACACTGATATCCCATAGTGTGACCTTCAAATGGTAGGGTTTGCATTGTACTAAGAAACATTCGTGTGTGTTGAAAAATTAGGAGAAAAATATAAAATTTCGGCTTCAATGCGGGATCCGCGTTTCTCTCTTGTTACTTTTAAGACATGGGGTACATTGATGTTACTTACAAACCTTGATATTGATATCGCGTAGGACAGTTTTTGCATATTATGCACTCATTTGGATAACCCTTACTTGGTTCTGCATGGTATTCATGTAAATGAGGGAGACATAATGGCTTCAGTTTATTGTTTTGTGCATTTGTACTACTTAACGTTCAATCTAAATACAATATCACATGTTTGAGGAATTTTGCATAGTAAGCAATGTGCCAACAAGTGAGCTTAATGTAAATAACTAACAGAAATAGTGGATTTACGTAGTTTTTTACTGACTAAAACCTATTGAACTAGACTTTGTGTCTTCAGTTAAACTATGTGAAGGTATTTCAAGTTACGTAAGGAGGCTTTGAGAACATGAACTGTCTTTAATTCCTAAATTTGGATTAACAAGCTTGTTGTGGTTTTGTTTGTGTTTTTGTTTTGTTGATAAGTTTTGTCTCCGTTGTCAATGTTGGCATTCTGAGCCAGTCTACAAGTGATTAATCAATGCAGGGCTGTGTATGACATGATAGATGCACAGGCAATTAGCAGTACAGCCATTTATAGGGGTCCTTTAGTGATAGCGATTAATGGAGAAGATATGTCTGACTTCAATGATTAAAGAAATTGATGTGTTTGTTTGTCTGTTTTTGTTGTTGTGCAATGTTTTTTCATTGCCACCCCCGTCAGTGACTTAATATACAAGGCTTGTTTTGTATTTGATCACATTGCTCTTATTGTAAGTTCTTCTTTAGTCTTTTCAGTGTAGCACCACTATCATTAGACTACGTCTTTGTTTCATTGATCCCTTATAGATGCATGGAAATGTTTTATACTCATTAATGATGTACCCCCTGGTTTGTCGTATTTCACAAATAAATCAACTAACTACTATAACAGATTTGTCATGTGATACCTATATTATAGATGTTATAAATGAGCTAATGTTAACACAGTTCTGAACTAATACGTTAATCATTTTGACAACAATGGAAAACTGTTCTTAATGTCCTTGGACAGCTATAGAAACTCTGTGTTCTGTATTTGTATGGCCTTTCTGTGAGAATCTAGGTAAAATACTCTTCAATAAAAAAAAGATATGTTTAAAAAGACAGATAATAATAATTACATAACTTCATTTGTGAAATATTGAAAAACCATTCATCGCACAAAGAATTCTTATGGAAGTTGAGAGAGACACACGTGAGCAGTGTAAATGTTCTTTTGTTGTATGTGTAGAACTGGCGTGAACGACACTAATGGGAATACCAGTGATCGGCAGGTCGCAGAGAGTGAGCATGCCTCGAACAGCGGTGCAGCACTCAATGATCACTAGAATCACGCCACACGTTTTTAAGTTTAGCAATATAAGTTGAAAAGGTACAAACCTGACCTAGTAACTTGTCCTTGTGGCTTGGTAATGTTGTAATGGAAATAATGAGGTATCGGGTGACTTTGTAGAACATAATCTATATATAGTTAAAATCAATTGACGATAATCGTTTTGACTCTTTGAGATGCACTAAAAGACTTGAGGAAACTCCCCCTAAGGTTTAAGTAAATACAGAAATACGTGATAATGTGGCGCGTCCCTTTCTCTTCCTAGCACAAGTGTTCTCGGGTGTGAGTTTCAAAGTATCCACTTATAGGCTTCCTCTGAATGGTCTTTGTACGATGAAAGAAAAAGAGTAGCTGGAAGATACAATTAAAGAAGGTCAAGAAATGAACCAACTATGGCATGATCAAGGATGGGTTACAACAAGAATAATTCATGGATACTATACGAATATGTGGCAAAGTTATGTTGAAAAGAGAGATGAGGGGGAAATTTGTAAATCGGCAGCGACACCCAGTTAAAGTACTTGGTATTATAAAGTGTTTACTGACATAATTTGCAATGCCCCTGAGATAAAGAATTAGGCTGTATGTTTTGGTTATGCCACGGTAATTGAGGAGTCGCCTACATTAAAGATGAAACCAGGGTCCATATTTCACCAGCTCAGGGGTCAAAGTAACAGGATTAAGATTAATGACAAGGTATGCACTGACGAATCACTTAATCGTGTGTCTATGTTTGACATTCGTAATAATTTCTCGCAGGACGTCATCCCAGATGGGTCCAGCACCAAGAGAACATCACTTTGTCTTATATTTAGCTCAACCCTTAATTCTCTGCAGAAGTATTTGCGTAGTGATCAAATTCCTGTTGCATTTCCTGCTATTATGAAAAATATTTTATAAGGAAAATAAATACAAACTGTTGTGCAGAAAACTCTTCATAATTACCTTCTTGTTGATGCGTGGTTAATGCAGTTTAACCCACAGTATACAAGATAGAAATGATAAGTTTTGTATAATCGTGAAATACATTTTTTTTTAAATTTCGTATTATTTACAGAAAACTATTTTCACCTATAATGTCCTGTCTGTTCAGAGAGAGTTGTTTTGACTTTTCCAAGTACAGCAGGCTTTGTCGTGTACAATATATCATCTGTATGAGGTTTAGCTATCAAGGTCGCTGGATTTATAGATAAAATGTATGACGAAGCTGTTTGAAGGTATATGTTTATATTATACATCACACTATCTTCCTGATTAAAAGTGTTATCACATTTTGGGGTTTTCAATGACTCATATCCCAGTATAGCTTAGAAGTCAGGTGTTAAGTGCGAGAGAAAGTTGAAATTGAATTGTCGATCAATAAAATGTTTCCGTAACAAATTGCATAAGTATACAAAGGTGTGAAACTCATTGTACTGTTTTGCCCCTACTTGACTGCATAGTTCCTTATTTCAAAAGCAGGAATATTCAACATCAAACAGTTTCCGTATCAAATTGCGTAAGTTACAAAGACGTGAAACTAGTACTGTCAGCGTTACATGTGTTTTTTGTATAATTACGTTTCCAGAATCAGAACATAGTTTATTTATTCTATCAGGAAAGAAAGAACCTCATTGTCTCAGAGCTCGATGAAACCAGTTACTGCACATAAACTACAAACCCGCTATTTTTAACACCCTTTTTTTGACACACATAAAATATAGATATGCATGAAACAAATGGTCTTCAGCCAATCGTTATAAACATTTTGCAGGACTTGAACATCTCGTCATAGCTTGTGTATATTGGTCTTAACTTTGTGAGTCTAATTAGCTGCAATTAAAGCATCATCATAAACATAATAGCATTAACGACTAGTAGAAAGAAAAGAATGGAAATTATGTCAGTCACCGCTGAGCAAAATGTAAATAAAGTTTTACGCAGTATTCAGCGGAGATTTTGCAATGAGAGCATGAATTTGTTGACAACTAATGCGGGCCGCCACCTTGCAATATGGCAGCTAGGGTCAAAGAGCTTGGGGGATTGAAAGTGACAGTGTTCTAAGTGTTTTTTTAATAAAGGAGCAGATAGAAACTTTTTGCATTCACCCTTCAAGCTGTCTGTTACATTTCTTTCATATTTAGAATTGGACATAAAACAAAATTTACAATTACTTGGTAGTTCATTGTTAGAACACCTGTACTCTCTGTAAAGTATCTATAATGTCAGTTTCCATCATGACAGTATAATACACTTGACAGTATAAGTTAATTATTTTTCCCAAGTTGACTTTTTCAGCAGTACAACTTTTATCAGAATGTATACATGGTGTTAGTTACATTTCCGCTGGGTATATTTATGAATGGAACTAAAGTGAAAGGGTGTCTGTGAAAGGGTTTGAATGGTTGGAGTTCAGCTTTACTATGATAATAGACAATCAGGTCAGAGTGCTCTACTACAAAGGGCAATAATCAGAACTATACTCCGTTTGATGGCTAACAAAATATATCACAAAAGTGACAATTTATAATAGATGAACAGTTTGACCGAATAACACTTCTAGGTCCCCATGCCCAGTGAACGTTCTTAATTGCATTATGAGGCACCACAGTTGTCAATGTTTGAAAATTCAAAAAGTTAATAATTGAAAGCTCTTAATTGAAAGCTACATGTATTTCTAAGACGTGCATGACTGCATTCGTTTCCTGGTTTTTGATTGTATATTCTAACATGGTATCGCTATTGCTATAAAGTGCTTTTCATGTGATTTTGTAAGTGGTTTGAACTGTGATTAGACTTGTTGTATATGCAGGACGGTACTTCCAGTGACGTAACCATGCCAGTTATTCCGGTCGATAGGTAGCACGTGACTTTGTGAGTCAACCATACCGGAGCCAAAGTTGCATAATTAGGTCAAAGGAGACTCGAAACGTGGAATAAACATTGTTTGTTGACATTGGTGATGTTACTCAACTGTTGATAAGTTGACACTCTTTGCCGTTATAGTTTGTACACTTCTCGCGCTACGACTTGATTCAAAGTGGGAGTAACCTACGCAGGAACGTAAAGATGTCTAATTCTGGTCCCAACATGTCAGTCTTCAGTACAAAGAGCTCGACAATCATCTAATACTGGTTGCTGGCTTGCCGAAAGGAGCCTTAATATGTACGCTGACATTTGGACGAGAGTAAAATTTACATTGAAAACTTCTTTTATCTCGCCGGTCTGGGTTATTTCGTCCCTAGCAAGCACGCTATAAAAAGCTCTTTAATGTAAATTTTAGACAGGACTAGTTGACACTGAAGACAAATGGTGGATCTAAAATTACTTATTATGATATATAGTTTACAATCATTTTAACAAGATAGGCCCCATGAAGAAGGGAGTAGGGAGCAGGGTTGTGGTTAAAGACAAATCATCGATATAAGTTGCTATAATGGTGAGAAAAATGGCAAATAACACAAACAAGACACAAGCAGATGACACTGAAACAATATCCTAACGTTTAGTAAAACCACAGATGTTGGCAGATCATAAACATGATGTTACGACTTAACATGATTTTTGTAACCTTTTAATGAAGGAAACACATATAAGAGGCTTCACTTCTTTGAAAGCTACAATACATGTTTGTTTATGTTGTTTGTCACTTTAAACAAAGCATTCATACAGAATTGAAATAAATCTCAGTTGAAAGGGTGATTCAGTCATGTGTGTATCACAAAGGTGAAGGTTTCATAGAGCTGTCATCTGATTGGTCAAATTGGCATAAAGTTTGTTTTTGTGTTGTAATTTCTCAAACGCTAAGTCCTGATTGGTTAGTTCACAGTCATATTCAATTCCTCTTAACAAACTATACCAAACAAACTACAACAAAGAACTGTAATTATGTAAACCCCATTAAGCATAATCTAATAAACAGTGGCAAATATAGCTTCCTTATAATGGTATATAGGTGTTGTACTATAGGACAATGTCTGATAGCTGTAAGTAATGGTCAGTGATATAAAGGCAATACCTAGAAGCCAGTAAAGCATAGTTAATGTCTCCTACAATTATATACAAAAGTAGAACAGTAAATAGCCAGACCTGGGGCTTAATCTCGACCAAAAGTTGAACAACCTGTTATCGTCTACTTTACTGCGAGTTCCCTTTTAGTAAAAATAAAGACGATTTTTTCATTTACATAATTGACATGTTTGCTTAGGGCAATGCTTGACCTCCGGTAAGTTTGCAGGTTTTGTTAGTATTTGTATGGGCAAATAGCTACATACTTTTCAAGATTCAAACAACCGGCTTCTTTTGCATGGCAGTCCTTTTACACGTTCATTTACCCGTCAAATACAAATAGTCGTTAAAACAGACACATTCTCCTAAAAGTTCCGAGGCTTGTTTACATAGTTTAGTATTTTCCTATCTGAAAAAGGTTTAAGGTTACTATAAGAGATTTTTTACGATTCCTGCAGAGAATTCAAAAAGGTTACAACAAACGCTGAGATGACTTTCCTACGAGGATGCTGACGTGTTTTTTACTCTCAGAGGCTGATTAGAAGGTTGTTATGTGATGTAACATGTTGTCAAGTCGTGTTTCCTTATGGAAGGGGCTAATGTTAACATGATATTTAGCTTGTAACATGTCGCTGTTTTTCACTGCTAACACATCCCCTTTACAGGCAGATGGCCACAGAACAAAGAGCACACTAAATTGATGCGGATGAGAGAAAAAAATGGTCAAATAAAAAAATGGCGGAAAATTGAGTCATTATAGAGTATATGGTGGAGATTATAAGTGACAGGCCTGAGCAGTGAATTAGAAACCCATTACCCCAAACATTTGATAATCTGTGTCAAATAAGGTTTCTTACATAAAAGCTGTAAAACACAAGGGGCTAAATGGTTTTGATGTAACTAGAGAAACTGATGAGGTGACACTGGACTCGGTCCTTTATGTTTCTTTTTTGTGGAGGTTTTAAGTGTAAAAAGGCCACAGCAGAACTAAGTAGCTGTGATTCAGGTCGTTGACCATCTCTCTTGTGTTCAGTTGACTGGCTTGTAATACGCAACTAAATGACTTACCTTTATCTCATGTACAGATGCTTGTAGCTGGTGACAAGATCTAAACATTCTAACGAGACTTTAATTCACTTGTACTTTGTGATATCCACATCTAACAAATGTCTCGCAGCTTTGTTACTTATGAAATCCGAGGCGAAGAAAGCCAGACTTGACGCAAAACCTTGTACATTGATTCGTAAAATCATGTTTATGTTTTATTGTGTTTGGTCTAGTAAACAAAAAGGAGTGAATTGGTTCTCATGGTAATAATGGTGTCAATACGTGATGCCAAAGTAACAAATACAGGTGTCATATTATATACCCACAGGAAACAATACCAACAATTAAGAACAAGGTATGATCCATCAGAAGTACAATTATTTGTTGGAAAAGTATCAAATGTGGTAAAAAAGCTGATTTTGTTATGTTCTCCCGGATGCTAACGGTTAGTGGTAAACATAATATTGGACGTAAACAATAGTAAACATTTACATTACAGTGATAACTACATGTGACGCATTCTCCGCCACTATTTCTCTGTCACCATAGCAACCATATTGTCCTGTTTATTATTTACAATTTGTTATCTCATTGTTGAATTTTATATGTTTCCCGGTCGATGTTCTTTCTCTACATTTCACTGTTATGTTTTGATACACTCACAAATAATTCAGTACGATAGTTGTTTAGTGCGTTATAACTGTAGAGGGGTACAATATCTTTACGTTGAATAATACATCACCAAGCGCATGTCAGCTGCAGAGTACAGGAAATACCTCATAGTTCTGTATACACTCGCCCATAATTTGCTCTCGGAAGTATAAAACTATTAAGTAATCATTTAGTTATTTAGAACATTAAGTGAATTTATTTCGTTAAATTATTAGTTGTATTAGTTAAAACTTGTTGTCAACACTTATCAGATGACTCTCTATTGTGAAATGATTAAATTTGTTGTGTAGATAGACTTGAAAGGTTAGGAATGGGTTTGCTTTATACATTATTGCATTGGTGATAAATTTGATGGGGATTTGAAATATGAAAAAAAAATTCAATATATAAGATCAATTTCAAAGGTTCAAAGTTAACTCTTGAGTTGCTTGGGCACACATTGTACAACCAACTTAAGGATTACGGGCTGAGTCTTATGTTTTGACTCTGGTTGAAGAAGTTAATGTGATATAGTAGCAAGGGGCATTTAATTGTGAGAGAAACAGAAAAAAGTTCATGGCTAGGAAAAATCAGGTGATGGAAATAAAGACAAAAAAGTTTTAATCTGGGTCTGAAATCTAACAAGCACCTGCTAACTCATATGTTAATAAGATAAGAAGCGTTTGATTGACTTTTGTAGATTCCAGACCGCAATAACTTGCCAAGATTATATTGTGCATTGGTGAAGTTTTCGTATCCTTCTGCAAGACGTCATAATAAGTCTATGGAAGAGCTGATTATGTCAAAGTCAATGCATAAACGCACTAAGTAACTGTTTTCATTTAAGTAAAGTTAGAACTTTGTTGCATACAGCCCTTTAGACTAACATCAATGTTGGCCTGTTTTGTGGGTAACTTCATTTTTCATAAATTGGAGACTGAGAACAAAACTGCATCATTTCCTTCTTTAAACATTATGACATACGATAGCATTTCATTAACACCTTGCATTTTGAGACAGTTCTGCACTAAGCCCCTTTAAATGTTGACAGAAAAAGATAAACTGGAAAAGAACACTTCACTCTCTTCATTGCCTTGAACTTGATACCCCTCCACCTAAAGTCAGGCACCTGTCAAAACTTTATGAAAAAAAGGGAGAAAGCAGAGTGTTTTTCACAAACAAAGTTTTCCAAAATTCAAGAAATGATAAAATAACTTGTTTATTATACCAACGTTTTAGAGGACATGCACTGTGATGCAGTCCCATCTGTTAAACTTCTAAATGAAAATAAGACTCAACTGTACAACCTTGCAATTGGCACCAGAAACATAATGTCCAGTATAAAGGTGGTTTTCGGAGTTAGCGAGTAAACTTGAGTAAAGAGACAGTGTGCAGTTTTGTTGGGCGTTTAGTTGAGGGTATTCAGTAAGGCAGCGTATCACTGTATTCTAATGGGGACCTTAATCTTCTTATACTATTAAAAAGAAGCTTTTCTGACTAATTCCATTCATTTTGGGTATTTCATTCCTCTATAAAACGGTACTAAAAGTTTATAATTGCAAAGTACATGATTAGGTGTGCAAGTTTGCAACCATAAAATCCTAAAATGTAAGTGCACAAAAGTTAAGAGAAACACCGAAATGGGGCTAGCGTGACCATGGCATAACATTAAGTAAACTGGAGATGAGTATGCAATTCTATTTGTAAATTAGTGTTAGTAAGCTGCATTGGTTTTCCTTAAAGATAAGTGGTACATGTAACATTATAAAGCTCGTTAATTATCTGTATGGACATCAGTTAGTATGTAAGTATTCGGTATGGAACATAGTCAAAACTGTAAATTATACGAATATGCTTTATCATTGTCATTTTTTATCGGCAAAGTTAACAAGGATCAGGTTTTGACTGGAAATTTTTGAAAGAGGATGAAAGTTGAATGGGTTGCCGAGGAGATTTAGTATTTTTTCTTGATCGTAAAGTTAAAAACCTACTCTCAACCTTGTGATAGATGTCAGTCAATGTAACAAGTGAGAATCATAAAAAAAGAATCATGGTAACACTTCTTACAGCAGGAAATATTGGGATATAATAATCTGGGTCAATTGAAAAAAATAGTGATCATGTATGACGGGGGAGGGGGGGGGGAAAAAGGGGTGCTAGTTAATTAAATATGTAACTGGGTCATCTACCTCACTGTCTTTACCTATCAGGGAGTGGTCAGAATGAAATAGTTTCGACCAATTTCCAGAACCCCATCGTCACGAACATACCAAAACCTTGTTGATAACTGTGTACCTACAGATCAGCATGTAGTCGTAGACAAGACGTGGTATTTTGTGATGATAGCATTTATCAATTTTCCATTCATAACTCCTCTAATGTAGCAAATTATTCTCTGACGTCATACATAGGTAGGATGGCTTAACATTTTCACTTCGACACAGGCATCTGATACAAACCTTTTTTCAATGACACGCAGGTATTTTAATGAATAGAAATCCTTGGTTGTCTCAAAAAAGTCTCTGATTTGAAATACCAAGGTAGATCTATATAATTATATAACATTTTCCAATTTATTTTTTAACATTTTCAACTGTGGTATTCGATCTGAATTGGTTCCAGTAGAATAATGTTTCTATGGAGACACGAAACGAACGTCTAAGTATTTCTTTAGAAGCTGATATTGAGGATATAAACATTGAACTAGCCGATTTACAACAGATATCTCAAATGAAAGTTGTTTTTTTTAAAGAATAGATTAAATATCTGTGTCATGGATCCGGTGCTGATACTGAAGAAGAATTTATCACAACTGTAACGGCTTAGTATTTCAAAGAAGCAATAAATAACAAAAAAATAGATTTATAAATAACATTGGCTAAGTGGATTTTTACTCGGTGGTGGGGGGGAGAGAGGGCTAAAATGTATATGAATCACTTCAGTAATAGCTCATTTAGTCAAAAAACTTCCTGTCAGAAGAGTAGTGACAGTAAATTTCTTAAATTTCACATCTTCTTTTTCTCCTCACCTTTATGTACTTGGGTTTCAGGACAGAGACTTATATAATCTCAAGGGATAAAGGTTTTTACGGGCTCTATCAGCGTAAGGGCATTATCAATTTCTTTACTCAATGTCATTTAGAACTTTATCGCTTTTACCCAACACAATTTGTTTCTTTCTATGGAGTGGTGTAAATGAAAACAACAACAATTTAACACTTGTAGATTCAACTTATTCTTATTGTTGGTATACATTGTATTTGTAAGAAACATATTGTTATATTCATGATGGCTAAGTTTGACTGGGAACTGTTACAAAAGTTGTTGGCTCTCACCTGATCTTACTTGTGAGTATACAATCATGTCGTACTTTTATTATTAACTACAAAGAGATATTTAAGCTGGCGATGTAAATAGACAAAATGTAACTGTCAACACGTGATTAATTAGATATCTAGTTGTATTTAGTGCTGTTGTTCTATTCAGGGCCATATGCACCCACACTACATAAATACAACATGTAATTAAACACTTGATGATATAGATGTAAATGTCATCACTGCATCACATTGCCTCGCTTTCATCAGGAGGAATTCCCAGATATACGTCACCACTACACAACCTTCATTGGAGAAACAATTATAGGTTTTAACATTGTTTCCACTACCTTCAGATTCCCAACACTTAATTGGCATTTTTCAGAGAATAACAAAGCTTCTGTTACAGATTTACGTAGTTTGAAACTTATTACATGAAACTATCAACTGATGAGTTATAATTGCCTGGTGTCTGAGGACCCCAGTAACCACCAGCAGATTATTAACTAGATCTAGTATTACCTTGCTTTCATTCAACATCACTGCTTACTTGTTGTAATGAGACAGTGTATTTGTTTCAAACTACATAATTTGGTGTTGTTTATCTGACATTGTATCTGTGGCATTCTCTTGCAAACAAGGACAAGGTTGGGTGTAGGCTTTGCGGTCCGCTTCTGTCGACACTTTAAACAGGACCAAAGGAAAGGGTGTATATAATAGTGTAGTAATACACCAACCTGATCTCACCATTTAACCCAAGACCAGAAAACCCCATGCAGAGTACCTACGTCATAAACACGTAATTTAAGAAAGAGGATCAGCGCCTAAAACTGTTCAACATTTTTAATAACCATAAACAACAATGGGTTTAAGTTTAAAGATATAGTGACAGATGAAATTTTAACAACCAGTTGCCATGTTGTACACCGCTGCAAATGCTGTCATTTTGTACACCCCTGCAAATACCTAAAACACTATCTTTTGCTTATTTCTAATATTTACGGTACAATATGCAGGCTAATGGAGAGTGTGGATGTATTGTTTCTGCTTATCTCTAAACCATACCCCCACCTTTTATGTTAATGATCTGAAAAAGAAAATTTACGATTATGCATACAGAAATATGGTAGCCCTATCATTTATTTCATGGTCAAAAGAAACACTATAAACATAACTAAGTTTTTTTTATCAAATTTGCAGTCAATGTTTTATTAGATCAGTCTGGTTTTAACATGTTTATGAACTCGTAAGCCTGGTTGAAAGACTTTAAACAATGAGGTGAAATGTGTACGTGCATCAAGTATTAAAAATCAATTTCCAGCGATCGGGAGTTAAAGCCATATGCATTATTTAAAACCACTCACGCTGTGTCACATTAGAGGTGAATGCCCTGCATTGCACTTGGGCCATTAATCGTTGCAAGAATGTTTTCAGTCGTTTGTAAAAGACCCAGCCACCAAGGGGAGCAGTAAAACGTTCACGGTTATAGCTTTTAAGCACTAAACAGAACAGAAAGAGAATCAAACTCAGCAGGGGGGTCAGCTTTCTGTTTTTAAGAGCAAATCGTTTAACGAAAAGCAAGATGTATAATAACATGACATTAGCAGAGTGCTAAGGAGAAGTTGTGCGCAGTCTTTTGTTATGTCCTATTTATAGCATTTAAAACATCCGCCTAATTGCTGGATTAAAACTTATTGTGTGTAGGTTTCCTGTTTTCCTTCTTTCAAATTGACTCTTGTACTAGATACCATTAAAAACCTCTAAGCACTGAGTATACACAGTCTTCAAGTTACGTAGATTTAATTGTTATCATGGCTAGAAGAATGTGTGATTAGGCCTTGCCCCCACCTTTCGCTATCAAAAGCTGGTACAGTAGAGATATATGTAATTACGTAGACAAAGATGTGGTAATTACGTAAAACTATTGATAACACACCATGATTGCAGTACGAATTTCAAGCCAGCCAGCGTCCTACATGTTAGTCTGGCCGAGATGTTTTGTATGTGATTTTCAGACTGGCAGAGATGTCGTTGGATTGTGAAACGCCCACTATATTGAGTAGACACTATTATTATTCATGGAATTATTGATATAGACCACATTTTACTGCTGAAACTCTGCGTGCAAAGTGAGGCAGTTTGTCGCAGGCCATTGTGCAGTGTAATGTAGCGTAAGCTGTGGTTCAAAGAATAAAATCAACTGTATCGTTACATGAGGGCATTTTTAATCCTTAACAAGAAAAAAACAACGATCATTAAAACAAGGCCACAAAGTTATGAGCCTGTTTTTTGCTTGCTTGAAGTTTAATGAGACCAATGCATGTTCAAAGCGAAATATTATTTTAACTATTACATATTTAATTAACTGGGTTGTGTGTGGGAGGAAACACCATGGTGGCATGACTTTTATTGTTTATCAATTCTAATTTTACAAATACATGAAAATCGGGTGCAGAAAAGGGACAAACAGCTATTAGATAAATAAATCAGTAAGGTAAGAACCAACACAACTGGCCATGATTTGCAATAATTTGATTTTCTGTCGTCGTCACCCCCCACCCCCCATTGTTAGACCTGAAGACTATGGCGAAATCACAACACTGCTAGTATGACACATAATACAAGAGTACATATGCACTCACTGGCCTCATTGTGTGTTGTCATGGCAGTCAAAACAAAATTTCTATTGTATATTGGAGAAATCATGGTATTTTTCCTACACATGATAGTAGATAAGGCTTCTGAATGATTTGTTTCAACTGAATATAAGCTATCTAAAAAGATTTGCCAAAACCCAAATCATACGTGTAGTGATTTAGAAAAATTGTCGGAAGAATTTACGAAAATTGATGAGTTGAACAAAACTGACAAGATCTTGGGTAGGTAATTCACAGGTACAACTTAATTTTTCGATTATCATAAGGATTTTGTTGATTTTGGCTAAGAAAACAGACTTGAAAATCACGGTCAATTCTTGAAATACCTAAGATATTTGAATTTTGATATGGGTTAATCGTGATTTATTGACCTGTTGAAAAGCCTAGCAACACTTCATGCAAAGGTATTGAAATATTC
>ENA-OREC01000517-OREC01000517.1-marine-metagenome-genome-assembly--contig:-NODE-517-length-15407-cov-12.831050_pt1 | contig 15407 bp, 8 predicted proteins | sample MGYA00248626_ERZ508543 | MGnify/ENA primary metagenome ERZ508543 (study PRJEB26211, sample SAMN05518279) | marine metagenome | isolation source: Puget Sound, Washington, USA | host: Bankia setacea... | reverse complement strand
TGATACTGGTGATACTGATGATACTGATGATACTGATGATACTGATGATACTGATGATGGTGATGGTGATGGTGATGGTGATGGTGCTGATACTGATGATGATACTGATGATGATGATACTGATGATGATGGTGATGGTGGTGATGATGAGATGATGATGATGACGATACCTTTTAGTTTGATTTTTTCACACGGCTGTCCAGTGAGAATGGAGAGTCCTTCTACACAGTGACCACCTTGTATAGCTTCATAACTGCCGTGTAACTTAGCCATTGCTTTCTCTATCAGAGGTACCCAGAGTTGCTTTCTTTTAGCCTAAAACAGAAATACACGTGTGGACAACTAGGATCGGATTCTTTAACAGCGGATTTGCATTATGTTCGAGTTATGAATTGGAACTTTTGAACACATAACCTGAAATATTGATGTGCAAACTTAATGAGTTGGGTATAGTTTACAATTAAGGGAGTTCATGTAAGTCTGGCATAGTCATTGTGTATCTATAATGTAGTCATATTTAATACAGTATGTATGTGGCAATGTATTAAATATGGTGAACGTGAATAGGCTTGACCTGTGAAAACAGTAATCTGGAGTGTTCATCGCAGGGAAACAGGTCATCCACAAGTACAATCTGCCACACACCGTCCTTACATAACCGTACTTCATAGATCCCTTCTTCGCATAGTTCTTTGGTTGGAATGATCTTTTCAACAAGTTCTTGACTTTCTGCAATTACAGCTAAGGAGCCCATAAACCTGTAAATAAAGTGACATACACACCTGGTAATACACGGTAACAAAATGACAATGATATACACGGATGCATGTTGTAAGTGACACATGAATTTAAGTATGTAAGTCCCAAAACAATATATACTCCAAGGATTAGAATGATTAACGTTCGATATTAAAACACATGTTAACGTGATAGTAATGTTCAATATAACAACCGAGTATTCGTCGAAAAGTCGTACACCATTGGTACATTTACAAGTGTCCGATATAACGCAAGTACAGAATACACACTCAACACTACTCACCCTAATTACCAACTTATTAATAACTCACAAATTAACTTATTATTTAACAAATAAAAACTCAAACGTTATAGACGTAGTAAACTAGTTACCAACAATTTCCAAGCTGACCCTGTGAGATGTCCTCGGGCATGGGCGTTCTGTAAACGACCCATGGGATCTTGTCCTCACCCCTCGGGCTGGATATCATCCCTGGGGTTAACCACTGAACAGTGAGTCTTGCCAATTTGCACTGTGAAGTCTTTGCTATAGAACCTGAGGTGGCTGGAAACGACATATCGCAATATGTGGTGCCATCCTGAATAACAACAAAATAGATAATTAAATATTGATATAAAAATATACTAATAAATAATAATAATTAAGACTTTATTATATAGAGACAATAGTTGACAAAACACGTCAATCTACCATATGTTCCCTAATAATAAATTAATACATGCATTGTTAACATATAGGATGTATAACAGTGATATATATTTGTGTTGTATTTCATCAAATTATATCCTGGTGAATATACAACAGTTTAACTATTCCAATGTTTGCTCGTACACATAAAGAGTATGCGTTGAAAGGCAGTGTTGGTAAGTTTCGTTGAAAGGCATTGTTGGTAAGTTTTGTTGAAAGGCATTGTTGGTAAGTTTTACCTTTTTACAAGACGCTTGTATATTTCTCCACAATGCCAGAGCTTCTTTATTGGCTGTCCGTCTTAGTTCTTCACCCAATATCGTTCTCTGGTGTCTCTGGGCGTGCTTATAACGCACAGTTCCCATTGGTTTACGCTTTCCCGGATGTCCCTGGGCCAGTTGGGATCTGCACATTTGGCAAGAGCTGGTTCCGGGCCGATTTATAAACGTGCACACTTGACATTGAAGCTGGAATTGTCTATAATTTGGGTCTCCTTGCAGTCTCTTATCTAAACCGACAACTCTTTTAACGGGTATGTTAACACCATTTAGAAGTTCGCATTTCACGCAGACCTCGCCGGCTTTACCCAGTTTGAAGCTGCATGTTGGACATGTTGGGCATGTGGGAGGAGAGTCCTTTTTGTGACTACATGCTGCACATTTTGTAGATGTACAATGGTTGTGAAGTGTACATTGGTTACACGCCCAATTGTCTGCAGTACTCATGGTCAAACAACCGCTGGCTTGTAATGCTCTGAAATATGTAAATAAAATTAGAGAAGGTGACAGTAAATATGAATAAAAATACACACATTATTGTATTGGGGAGCGTTTTCTCTGGAGAAAGTCTTCATTAATAGCAAACTATTCCGAACATAATAAACACGTATAATACTGAGAGATAAATGGCACCAGAAATGTAACGCATACAAACACTGACGTTGTGTTAGCAGTCACCATGTTGTAAGTGATGACATATTTATACACAAAGTAAACGTTTACATATGTCAACATAGGTTGTAATTGTTCATAAAGTAAAATAATTTGCAATATGACAATGTAAAGCCTTAGACAGTCGATACACACTTTTGCCTTTGCTGTTTTCCCCTGAGTTTTATAAAGTGCGCTGTACTTTGAACACAGATTAACCTGCGTACAGTAGTGTCAAAACAACACTTAAGTCTTATTTAAAATGAGAAAGATGAAAATTATTGTCATAAATTACACTGTTACTGTAGTTTTTATATATTTACTCCACTTTTCCTTGTCAACAAGATGATCGGGAGTTGAGGCATGACCACGTTTAACACACACCTAGATATCGAATGATAACTACATGCTACTAGTTGCTTAAAGCCTATCGGATTTATTAAACACACGAGTCTTGTCTGTGAAGACTGACCCTCGATACATATTGGTTAACTTTTATCAGACCATTTCTAAAGTATAATTATGGAAGATGTTGGTGCGACACAATTTAAGCTGGGAAGTTTATTAATGCATTCTGTTTCGACGTGCTACACATGGCCGATATTCTAACCGAACTAATGCATTTATACAGCACGGGCGGTTACCTACTACTGGATAATTGATATTGAGTGTTGTATTGTAAAATAGTTAAGGTAGATTCAAACTGATTAAAACAAGATGCATATTTAATTAATCATATTTAAATTGGGTACCTCGTTACACTTTATAATGAATAAATTTAGAAACAAAACATATTCCTACTGTCATGTCAGGATTCCCAAGCTATACAAGAGTGTAACTGCAAGGTCATACGGTTTAAATCGATTAGACGGCATGATGACGGGTCTTCAGAACATACACTGAGCTACGGTCCGCCCAGTGTATATCCTGAAGATCCGCCATCATACCGTCTAACCTGTATATGCATCATGCTATACCAGCTCTTTCCAAAAGATGATGAGACAGGGCTCAACGTGATGTTGCAACATTATCTAATCACGGGGATTGAACAGTGTGGAATTATGAATTACCATCAGGAACTCGTCAAGCCAATTATTCTCGTAATACATGTAATAAACAATATGCGAGAATAACACGTATGTCCACTGCATACTACGGGAACTTGACAGTATGTCCACTGCATACTACGGGAACATGACAGTATTGTGTGGTCGTTATGTATAAGTATAGTACTAAACTATATATCAAGTTTCTTATTTCCTAGTAGGGAACGAAATACCAGTTTTCCGTAATAGTACACTTTGATGATGAAGCTGATCTATATATAAATGTTTATGTGATGAATGGAATCATGTGAACATGGATAAAAGTTTCAGTATCATATTACATACCTGGCTTACAATATAACATAACTATTACGACATTAATATATCGTTGTTGGGTATAACAGAAAGTGGTGTCACATGAGCACAAGCCGTGTATACGAGCCCATATACACTATCAATGATTGTATAATACTGCAAGATGTTTTCCTTACGTGGAAATTACGTAGGTATGGAGAGTTTTGATCTAAATCACGGTGCGTAAACTTTGCACTTACTTGATAAAATACACTGACAGCGGGTTGTTTACCACCGTGTGATTATGCATTAGACCCCAACACGTAGACTGTGAAACAATATGGTGTGAATAATTCGACAATACGTGCTTGTTTTTGGCTGCATTGTAAATTAGTTTATGCAGCACCAACGAACATATGTACTTAGACAATATCCAACCATCCAGTAGTCGTTACGGTTGATGAAAAAGGGGAAGACAAAGATGCTAAGTGTCATGGAAATAAATAGAGCTATTTCAATGTGTGAATGTCCCGACTCATCATATGGTATGTATGAAGGATTTAAATAAAGGATGCATGATTGGCAAGAACGTGTTGACTGGCAAGAACGTGTTGACTGTTTGAGCTATCTTAATTATCCTGACACTTGTGTATTTGTCTTTTTTGTCAACCATACAAGTCGTTTTATTTATCGAAGCGGCGCCGGTGTCGACGCCATTGTGTTTATCATCTCTACTAGCTACAGCCAATCAAATGAGTCAAACCGGCGAGATTCAACACGAGAGCCGTGTATATGAACAATATACTAACATTATACACGACTAGACCAATCAAATGGGAAACACGAAAAACAATCGTGCAATATTATAATATTAGTTAAACAGTAAACCCAATAAACTTGTATCCTATATTTGATACCTGCATGTGAAGTTTAACTCGTATGAAAGCTTATTAAAGTACATAAAGTAAGTATTGTATACCGATTGTTACGGTATACTGGCCAAAGAAGGCAGCTTCTTGAATCGTACACGAATGTTTATGTAATAGTTCCCTTAAAATGAAGTTCCTAAACTTGTGTTGATATCCGACGTTTAACTGCTTGACTTCGTATGTTAGCAACAGCTTTAACCCGCGCTATTTATCGTTCTAGATTGGAATGTCATTATGTATTTGTTATATGCCGATTGAGCCTAACACTCTGCATTTATATACACTGACAGAGATGTGTTTGTAACTCGAGAATAAAAGGTTTTAATGGTACAAATATACACGGACTACTACATGGTTGTTAAAGAAACACAGTATTGCTGAATGAAATGTGTAATTGTCAAACTTGAGTTGTTATAACTTATATATCACTCTACTTTGTTTTAAGAAGGATAATACACGAGTTCATGTTTATTCAATACCTTTAATGAGTACAGCTATCGTATCGTTGTTGTGAATTTCGGGTTTAAATACAACTTAACCACTTACCTCTATCTAGTTTGACAAGTTGCACTATCACAGTGTGTTTTGTTCCCACAGCATTCTCACCATATCTTATATAGCAACTTGTCAATCCTGTCTTAATCTACTTCCTCGTTATAGCTAAGTTGAATTAATCGTACATGTACTCCCAGTGTTTACTGACCGTGTAGACGGGTATAGCCGTATATACCAACTTAAACGTTGTATAACTTGGATTGTATGTTATAGGTAAACAACAAGCATTGCGCCTTGAACATTGGCCTATTCCAACCAGAAGTAGTGTTATAGGGTTCTCCTGTGTGTGGACAATGGTAGTTGCTCGTGAATATTCAGTGCTTTCAACTCGGTTTAACACTTGTACGCTCTATTTCTAGGTAGAGTCTAAAACACACGTGCCTTGGAGGCTCAATGCTCGCTGTTTACCTATATGTGTTGTGTTGAATTGGTTAGTGATATGTTTACTCGTTGCTTGTTGTCGTATTGTATTGTATTGTATTGTATTGTATTATAAGTGTTGTGTACACGCGTGGTGTGTTGTCGTGTTTTAAGGTATTGTCCAGTTTTATTGACCTGTCAAGTATGCATATCTTAAAACGCTAATTTAAATATTCGATCCAACATCCGCAGTACCCGTCTATATTACGAGAATTAATTTTGAATAGATATATAACGTTTTGAATAGTAACGCTAGCGTTAGTAAATTATCATATGTTTAAATCGGCAACACAGTGGTAAAGGCATTGGCCTGATATCACCAAGGTCGTAAGATCGAGCACAGCAGCCGGCAAATGGTTTCCTTCTTTTTCTGTGTTTACGCGCAAACAGAATTGTGTAAATTGAAACTTCACGATATAAAGGTTGTTTGTTTCAAACATTACCACCCAACCAAGTATTGCAAATGTTTTATTACACCCCGTATATAATAGTATGAATACAATTTATAAAATAACGAATAGCTAAAATACGTGTTCTCAGTGTTTACAATACATGTTAAGAAAACAATGCGCATTCGAATAGGCTCGATCTCTGACCAGTAGATTACAGACCCACACCTTAGACCACCCGGCTATTATAGTCCGGTGCCATTGTAAGCCACACTTCAGATATAAACACACCCACTTGCTGATAATTGTCCGTACATCTAACGAACACTACCGGAAACTTGTCGAAAATTATTGATCGTGTGCACTGACCGTATAATCAGTATGCATTTGACAGGTCAATAAACTTGGACAATACACATTGTAAAAGGATTCAAGTATTTGTTGAAGTTAACAAACCATTACATGAATACATTTATAAATAATTGGTAACACGAATCTAATCGGGTTAAATACTGATCAGTTCATTTACAATACGAATATTAACTACAAAAATCAACTTATTTTGTTACTTAGTGAGTGAAATTCACAAACCGTAACATAATGTGTTGTTATTGTTGTCGTAATGTTAGCAATGTGCATTTAATACATACGTTACACATAGAGCATATTTAAACCATTATTATTCTATATATGACACGTGGTTTGGTTAAGCCTCCATTATTGTACTAAAGACGTCGCAAACGGAAGTTAAATACAAACGTTATCTGAAATCATCTAGGAGTACTTATGATCTTGTACGACATGTATAGACGAACATTATGGGTAATAAACGTACATGTGTGATGTAATGAAATGATTACAGATCGCACAAACTTGATCGTGATTATTATTGCTGAGATAGTGGTATGTGTGTTCCTTTTTGACTACACTGTATTTTAACTGAAAGAGCCAACCGCGACAATTTTTAAAAACTGTTTTGTTAGCGTTCGACTTCTGCCGGTTCTGCGTGGTCATTCGTTTTTTTCATTTCCGCCACAACGGCCAATGACCTCCGACTTCAAAGGATTTCCTATCTCAGATTTTATCAATTACAATTATTGTTCTATCTTAAGAGAAAGAGCCAGAGTGTTCCCGTTTGAATGTTCAGTGCTAAACAAGGACACTACTGGTACCATTTATATAACGTCTTTGGTATGATGCGGTCCTTGACTGGGGATTGAACCCGGGACCACCCGCGACAATGATACTCGACAAGTGTACAAACTAGTCCAACGGTCCCATTGGTATGGAGTCGTTGATATCTGGCTAATTTATAACGAGTACACCATCTGTTCCTATAAACGTGTATACAAACAAATGTACTCGCATAAAAGTGTATATATTTACTTGTTAAATCTGGTTGTATTACACAGTTCAATGTCCGACCATTTGCTGTGTGTGTGTTGGGGATAAGTAGGAGAAAAATAACAAGAGTGATTATGTTAAATACATATTTGTCTTTATTTATATATGAAAACAAAATATAAATAAAACATGTAAAATCACTCATAATGTTCCATCTTCCAAATAGTCATGAACTATGTAAACTAATAAACAAAGCTTGAACAATGGATTCTAAGAAAACTTGTTTTAACATATAACCATAACAGTTTCCGTGTCACGTTTCATTTTGTAATAAAAAACAAAACCAACTATCATAAAAAAGCATATAATGTAACATGGTGAACTCCAGGTAACTGGATGGTTAGAGATATCTATGGACGTAGCTAAGGTTAAAGGTTATGTGCATCTTGCAAACATTACACACCAGTAAAGATTTAACATTTGTATGCTATAGCGTGTACATGACGACCTTACACTTCGAATATTTGTCATGTCATTGTATTAAAGGTTGTACCTGTAAACGCTGGTTAGTACTGTAAGTTGAGATGGCGAGGTTAGTCAAAAGTCTAGTTTGCAAGTTGGTATTCCGTGTACAGTAGTAATGAAGGTAAGGTCAACGTATGCGTTATGACCATTGTTTTTCATTTTGTTTAACAAAGAAAGGACTTCAATAAATGTTGTGTGTAATCTACATGAGTCTGTAATATGTACAATCAAAACACGAAATGTATAACAATAACAAAATTGACTGGAAAAACAAAAACAACAACTGCGTGATTAATTCAAATAGTATAGGAGAGAAAAATACATACTGGTCCTTATAATTGAGAAGGTTTAAACTTAACATGTATTTGACACAAACCAAGAAAAGTTATTTATCAACAATATGATTATACTTCATGTATTAACGCGCGATAATAACTGTAATAGAAGTGCGGCGAAATAATTATTAAGTGTTTGCCAACTGTGGAAAATAACACGACATAAGCATTTGGGTTTTGCTGTGTCGTCCAATTAGTTTGACATTTAAAGACGCGACTTGGAAATGAAAACAAATATACTTTATGCTGTGTTTAACTAATTACCTTTACGTGGATGCTCGTGACAATAAACAAAGATATCGGTCTAAGCTAAATATATAATATAAAAAAGCAAAGCATCCGCGTAAATATTTCTATACTCAAATTTTGGAACACAGACATGACGTGTAATACCATATTTTCCATCTTAGGCATTTATATTGTTTCAAAGTTATCTTAACACATTGTAAAACGATCCCTATTTTCAAACAAACTCGCTATGGTTTTAAATAAATTCCCAACACTTGCTGAAAACCTCTTTTCAACGCAGTGGAACATATGTTGTACACTTACATATATTATTCTCCGACAGTTTGGCATACACTACCCTCTGTACACGTACGACAGCGTCATCAAGTTAAGGTTGGTAAGGTTATTTAATCAACAACAATATAGAAACCAATGCATCCTGGATTCGAAATAACACTTAAATACAGTTGAATTCGGAGCTCAACAACTTTTGATATACGATGTACCTACACTCGTTAAGGTTGTGGCAATAAAAATGACCAGCATATATACGCTTCCTGCATCACAGAAATAATTTGCAACCAAAATGACGTCATCACTGACATCATACTATTGACGTCACATTCCATATCACTGTTTATAGAGTTTATGTTTTATTTTTATTTTACTTTCATAGTTTAACCAATCGCAGCCAAGGATGGTCCTGCAGCGCCACCTGGCGATCCACCAAGGGCACTCATCAACTGACTGGCATTGGAACCTCCTGAAAGTTGAAGGAAAGAGAACTCTAGATGACATCTATAATGTTTCCATTTAAAAGTGAAATAGAAAGTTCTCTTCTTTTTGATTGCATTATGTAGACCAAAATTCCTTTTTGAAAAAGATGTCGTATGTTATTGAATGCAGCATGAACTAATACACGTGTAAGCCTTATTTTCCTTAACTGATCATATAAAGCTTATTTGCCAAAACGTCAATTTTAAACACCATACATTTGGACAACATCTACACTGAGTCTACAGAGAGCAGTATTAATACTTACAAACATCGTACCCGTATACAATACAATTATACAGCGATCATATGATATTGAAAATAAAACTAATAGAAAGATAATTACCCCCTAAAGCACTCATCAACGAATTCGTGGATGCATTTGCCCCGCCCCCTAACGCGCCCATAAGACCTCCTGCACCACCAGCTCCGCCTCCTGCAATGACAAGTTGTAACACTTTACTTTATTGGTTCTAAGTGTGTGTAAATGTTTGAACAAGACAATTCATTGGTCGGAAAAATAGTTCGATGTACATGATTCCCATTATATGTTCAATAACGCACTTTTATTGGTCTCTTGCTATGCTCCTGTTGTAACATATGATTTCATTGGTCGGTTTTACATGTATATGGTCAGTATTTTATTGATCGAATAGCCCTTTTTATGTTTACCCGACTTTACATTAGACCATTAGCTAAAACCTAACATACCGTAGGAAAGTGTATTTGTTTTGTAAATGAAATATGCATTCTTTAAACACATACTATTTGAAATTGAGAGTTTGCGAGCGAAACAATTACCCATAACATTAATATGGGTTTGGTATCAACTTGTACAGATCAATTAACAATGTTCAATACGTCACGTAAAATATATCCACTCACCTCCTAAAGCGCCCATAAGCCCTGCTGCACCGCCGCCACCTGTAATAATAATACAAAACAATATATAGGCACATAGTATGATCTGGTCCGTAAACATGCAATTATTTGTAGCCTATACGTTAACTTTATCAAATAACTATTTTTTTCGAAATATGAGAGTTGACCTAGGGCAAAATCACCCATTGAATAGATTTGTATTTGGCATTGAAATATGTTCAGCATTGTGTTTGTATATTATGCTATGAATAAGTATACACTCACCACCCAAAGCGCTCATAAGATCTGCGCCACCACCGCCGCCTCCTGTAATGTTCATATATACTCATATATCGGATTGGTTCGAAGTAAATGTGAATTGTGCTTCATTGCACATATTAGTTTGATGTTTAGAAGTGGTAGTTCCCTGTACACGTATATGGTCAATGTGTATAGGTAATTTCATTGTTCATCGATTACGTTCATGTTGTAAATAAACTACATAATATGGTAAACTGGCCTTTCATATATCAACTAAATATCAAAAGAAATTGAAAGTCAGCGAGCGAAAGATTCACCATAGAAGGGAGTGTGGGATTGAACCATAACTTTAAAAATAATTTCCTTTCAAATATTTTCACTCACCGCCCAAAGCGCTCATTAGACTTGCTGCACCACCGCCGCCTCCTGGAATAAATCACATTGTGTTACACTATATCTGATTGGTTCATAATATATGTAACTTTTCTACCAATCTGTTTAGTAGAAAAAGCTAGTTCGATAATATGGTCGCTTTGATTGGTTGCTTGTTACGGTGATGCTGATTTGATTGGTCGTTATTACATGAGTATGTACATTGTTAATATTTCAGTGATTATTTACTTGTCTTGATCGTCTCCAAGCCACTATGTTGTAGAAACACATGCTAGGTAACTATGGTGTTTATTGTAAAGGCTGTACACGTATTATATTACATCTGTAAATGAAACATTGACTTGAGTATATAGCATCAGGGACACTATACATTGTCTTCCATTTATGAACTCACCTCCTAGTGCGCCCATGAGCCCACCTGCTCCACCAAGACCTGCTCTACCTGTGAATGAAAGACAGCAACTGATTATCCAAAATACCAAGTGAACGAACAATAAACCGTATATTGACAAGTGTCGCAAGGGCCATTTTTTAAAATAAACTAGGCCTGTTAATTGCCCTACCAGTGTGTTAAATTTATTGCAGATGGTAGATTAGAAATCCATTAAATTAAATGTTTTAGTATATATCTCACGCTAGATATAGGGAGAACAGCGTGTCACACTCAGGTACAGACGACACACATATCCGTTTTGATGCACACACTTTTAACGTTGAGCCCTTGAAGGTTCTGGTGATATATTTGTGTAAATGCGGACACACAAGGTTTTAATAGTCTTACGCAACGGTAAAATATAACACGTGCTATTTAATTAGGTGCAATACGACTCACAACAACACACAAAACAATTATAATACAAATAAACCACATATCTACTGGGCTGGCGTTTGCATTCACAGTTACATAACCTTATCAGTGAGGTATTTGGTTTTAGTGTTGACGTTATGTAACAAGGAAGCTTATTTGATATACATGTCAATCTATCATAATGTCATCAATTTATTTGAATTAGATTGTAAGATCACGCTCGAATTCGTCCCTCCCTGGAACAAACCAGTACTAAAGTAAACGTATCTTGCTTAAAGAAACAATAATTATAATGATTTAAAGAACCGTAAATATAGGCGAACTTGTATCAAACTGGCTACACTCAATTGAAAATATGAGATATATAAATATTATTATTTATAAAATTATTTTGGATATTCGTTAGTGGCTGTGAGCTGCTAAACACAAGCCCGTTGACGTCAACTGGTTAGATAGTTACCACTTAGGGCATCCATCAGTGAGTTAGTAGCACCGAAACCACCTTGAAATATAACAACAGTAATAATGAGAGTACTAACAAACAACAACAACAACAACATATGTACAACAACAATGTTAACAATCGCATGCCAGGCCTTGTCAATGTCCAAGAGACACTCATGGATATTTTCATAGTAAAATATAATAAGTTCAGTTCACAATATTATATATGCATGATATTACATGTTTATGTACTTGTGGTTCATTGCGGCTTACTAAGTATTTTCATATGTTAAAGATATCATCATATTGTAAACACAAAGGCGTACCGATACTACTGAATTACAAACTTAGTTGCGACTTGAAAAAGAAAACATCTTAGTTATGCAATATACTGGTGATTATGTTCTTAACACATGTACCAAACTCATAGAAATCACCCGACAATATCTTACTTACATATTTTCTATCGTAAGGACAAACATGGGACGAGCTCAATGAAGGTTGTGACACTAAAGGTCAAAGGTGAACGTTTAGTGTGACGACGCTGATGACGACAATAACCTCGACGACATTACAGTTATGACAATGGCCCGTAAAATCGAGCTAGGTCAAGTAATTATACAATGATACATTTTACTAAAATTGGTTTTCATTGGCCAATGGTACCCGTATCGCTTTTGTTACTCATTAAGACACGGACATACAGAGACAAACACGGACTGGTTGATACACCTGTTTTACATATTTACCAGTAAAAGCTCCGATCAATGAGTTAGCATTTCCAAACCCACCTTAAAATAGTAATAACAACACTAACAATTACAATAACAGTAACAACAATAACAATACTACACTAATTAGTATACTAATAACATGCAGTTACAATAACAATAAAAAAACAATAATAACAACAACAATAATAATAATACAATAATACAATAATTAGTATACTCATAACATTCAGTTACAATAACAATAAAAACAATAACAACAATAACAATAATAATATTAGTAATAATACAATAATACAATAATTAGTATACATATAATGAGTGAAATTACATTAACAAATACAATAACAATAACAACAAGAACAATAACAACAATATGAATACAAATACAATAACTCAATAATTAGTATACATATCATTAGTAAATACGTGTTTCAAAAGAGATCTTCATGTTCAACGTCCAATCATGGTTTGGTAGTTACTTACCAGACTTTTGAACAAGCAGACGCTTTTGATGTTTGAGAGTCTTAATCTGGTCTTATTTTATTTTTCTCCAGTCGGACACTTTTATTATCTATGTAGTTGACTATTAGACAAAACTTCTTCCTAAAAGCAGCCAATGGTATGCTGTGTTGTATTTATACTCTGAAGTGCTTTGTTATTGTGCTACGTTACAATGTGTTCAGGACAACAGTGCAGCTGTGAACAGTTACCGTGTTACACGTTGTATTTACCGTTTAAAGCTCCCATCATTGGATTTGTTTGTACACCACCTCCTTGATAACAATAAGGAAAATACAAATAATTCGGATAATGATAATAAATAAATAAATAATGGTAATAACATTAGATCCAACAAAAACATGAATAAATCATATAAATACATATTAAACTTATGAAAGTAAATAAAGTAGTGACTGAAAATGAGTTTATATGAAAATATTGATAAATGATAAATGAAAATAAAATAATAAATAATAAAATAATGTTAAAAATGAGTGAGTTTTTCATGACAACGACTGGTTATGTGGAAACTAAAGAAAAATGGAAATATGACAACTATTCACTGATTTGTGTTCTAAAAAATGTCCTTAATGAGTTGTTTATCGGTTTCATGTATAGTTATATACAGTTTCGTGGTTTTAGTCTTTAAAACTAGAACAATTCTAATTATGAGCCTATTTTCTGGTTGTTTTCCATACCTTGTTTCTATGTTTGTATTATTGCATTAGGAGGTTACTTTGTTAGAACTTATACACCAACTTATTTCTATATTAGAACATATTTCTAGTTTTATGATTCGTACCCATTGCTGAACTCAACATTTGCATTTCTGCGGCTGCTCCAAATGGATTGCTGAATCTTCTTTGTACTTTGTCTCCCAACACATCAGCAATCTGATCTGCGGTCCAACCAACCGCTCTTAGTGCTGCAGCTTCATTGGCGATATCCATAGGAACTGGACCTGGACGTCCTCCCATCAGATCAGCCACCTGGTTCGCGTCCATGCCTAATCAATATACAATGTCCGTCTTATAGTAGTAGTCGCTTTGTGTATAAGTTGTCAATGCAGATTTGTAGCGGAGCCTACGCTTTATAATGTGTTTTATCAATATGATACTAGTAATATAATGATTTGTAATTGAATTTACCATGAACAAAAGGTCGACCGGGTCCCATTGGGTTAAGTAAACCACCAGCTGCACCCATCGAACTTAGTAAACCGCCTCCTACTCCAGCTCCCATTGAATTCATTAAACTACTGGCTGCAGCAGCTCCTGCCGCCCCTCTTCCATTGGGCGAGGCTCCCACAGCGGATAAGCCTGTTGGACTAGCGCCACCCGCTCCAGTATTTCCAAGCATTGCCATTAAATCTGGACCACCCGGACCTGAGCCGGCACCGCCACCACCCAATGATGCTAACAATGCATTAGGTCCTGTAAAAGAGGACATTTTATGATTCTATAACTTTACTGGCTTTCGAAATCATGGTTTATTAGGTAGAGCAGCCAACGTTCTACTCTTACTACTCGGCAGTTTCTACAACGGAAAGAAGGGACAAATTAAAGTTCCACCCTGAAAGCTGCAGATTCAAGAACGATTTTAACAACAACTACACAACTTATATCTGTCGGACAACCGTACAGCTGAAAAGGGAAGAGTACCATCACATACAGCTAGTGGCGTCTAGAGTGTGCGTTAACATATAGAACCTTAATTTTAATTATAAACCCAGCGATAATATTTCGTTAGAATAAACAAATAAAGAACCCTTGGTGATGGGTCTGGTTTAAACATTATACAAAATGGCGCCGGAGCCAGTTGATGATATTGTGTTGACCGTTAATGTCATGTATCAAGGATTACTCCACGAATAGAATACATACTCACCTACCTATTTATCTAAGGAAATAAAACATAGTGTCACTACACATTAACCAGATATACGTATACAGGTTTGTTACAAAATATGTGTCCATAACGGTAAGTGTGTCCATAACGGTAAGTGTGTCCATAACGGTAAGTGTGAACTTAAACGTACCGGTAGAAGCTGCAGTTGTAGTGTTAGATATTAGAAACAAACATGCCTTAGATGTGTTACACTCCGTCAAATGTTTGTTAAACAGGAATATGAAGACAACTGATATACTTCTAGAGACTTTCAGAAACATGTGTATACAACATACCAGCACA
>ENA-OREC01000516-OREC01000516.1-marine-metagenome-genome-assembly--contig:-NODE-516-length-15422-cov-13.736201_pt1 | contig 15422 bp, 5 predicted proteins | sample MGYA00248626_ERZ508543 | MGnify/ENA primary metagenome ERZ508543 (study PRJEB26211, sample SAMN05518279) | marine metagenome | isolation source: Puget Sound, Washington, USA | host: Bankia setacea... | reverse complement strand
TTGTATTACAATGTTCAGCAGGTCAGTGGGTCAGTGTCAGTGTCCAAATTGTGATATATAGACAGACGTGAAGTAAACGATACAGTCAAACAAACAGTACACCACTTATACACAGGTACAATCACACAGCTAACTTCATACAAACAATACCTCTGTTGTTTTTCAAGTAGGGATAAATTTGTTCAAGGAGATAAATTACTACTATAAAACTTTACATTGGATTATACCCCAACGTTAATCTCACTCTTTCTCTCTCTCTCGTCCCTTGTTTCATGTAATCATACAACAGTTTTGATTTGTAAGGTCACTGAATAAACTAACAGGATTAGTACATCTAGATGGCCTCAGGTATAAACTTTAATCCCATCGCAGTCTTAGCCAAAATGCTAGGGTACTTGTTTGATAAAATTCCAATTAGTGAAGGCAACAAGAATGTAAATTATTAAATCTTAAATAATATTTACACTCGTCAACTTTATAACTACCCAAAAAGGGGCAACAGGCTAAACTGTACTAAGTGACAACTACTTTACAATTACTTACATTCTTTCCACTCTCACTCTTCAACAAGAAAACACGTTTTGCCTCGAGTATAAAAGGTTACACATTTCAGACACAACACAAACAACCAGTGATTGACTTGTCTGAACCTTGGCTAATTACTTGGAAGGAAATAGGGGTATGGAACGGTTGTCAATTTACATAAGCTTTGACATGCTGAATACCGTATGAATACTCACTCTGGCATGCTGATTATTTGTACACAACTATATCTCAATAAATCCATTTGTGAAACCATAAAGATCAAGTTGTGGTATTTGTCTAATTAATTACATTGACATGTTTGAAAAAGTTCAAAAAACATCCCAAACTATGTTTGAAGTCAAGCCTTGCGCTCATAATTGTAAAATGTGTGGGTCACAGAACACAGTGTCATAGAATTCTCACTGCATTTCATTGAGTTGCTGTTTTGCATTGCTTTCATCAATTTTTCAGTGATGCAACTACAAACTGTTAACTTCACACATATATTCTAGTTTACAGCAATGTTTACATGATTTGTTACCATACCTGGTTTCCAGCACGGGTGTTTGTGAGATTGACTATGTGCACCGTACCAGATCCTTTGCCGGCAACCGTCATACGCTATAGAAAATTCATCATCTCCAATACCATAACCCTCCTGTAACAACAAAACACTTGTATAACCTTATATTGTAAATTAACATTGACCAGAAACTATGGAATAAATTACATGGACCAATGCATTACAAAATAGGTGTTACTATATATTCAATGACCCAAGATATAAAATTATACTCTGTTGTAATAACATGACAATCTAATCCACCTACATGTATTTAAAAATTCAGCAGACCGTGTAATGAATTCACAAGTGTCTGGTCAATGTTCCTATGCAATAACAAGACTGGCTTTGGTTTTGATGTAGCATTACCATAACAAATACCTGAAATATGGCATTTGCTGGAAACAAACAACAACTCTCCCAATTTACAATATCTTTTTTAATTTATAACACAAAGAGTATAAGCCAATCTTTTCTTACAAGCACTGATTTTGGGCCCTTTAATATTAATTACCATATTCCTAAACAAAACTCTTCACTGTGTAGAATTAGTATACGTTCCTGGTGTAGATAAAATTCATGTTCATTACATCATTATGAATATACACACAACGTATATATGCTTGTGTCCCAGACCTGTAAATGTGTATTTTTTGTCATTATTATTTCGCATTCACCCCTCAGTATTGCCATTTCTTTAATGCCATTTAGATTAAAAGCAGTGAAACTGTCTAAGCGTGGTGGACAAGTAACAATGAGCTCACAGGAATACAGTTTAAATGTATGTCTATGTAAAGAACCCTAAGGAATAAAACATAATGCATTTTACCTTTAAAAACTCCAGCAGGAAACTTGTGTACAACTTCTATACAAACCTACAAACTACCGGTAGTTCATGATCCAGGCTATTCACTAGCTCTTAGAGTTATTGTAATATTCTTTTTGTACACTGTAACAGTTTCAGGCAGAGTTGTTATGTAGATTTTTCAGACAGGCTTCATTATATATCCAAAAATACAGCTTGGAATGTGTCCCTGTGTGAAGTGACATCATATTTAAGTTTAAGGTTCTTACATGATTGAGGAAACTGCTATCTTTGGTGGCCCAGCCAATCTGCATCACCCCTGCCGTAACTATGGTAACCTCATAATACCAGGCACCTGTGTCTACCTGAAACGTACAGCGTACACTCTCGAACGACGACGCATCACAACGGGCCTGAAAGCATTGAATATTAGCATTACATTAAGAACAATTACAATATCTAAGAATGCATGAACTTGTACATCTCCTAGTGTTCTACATATCAGTTTGAGATGGCCTACAACTGAACATGTAATAAGTTCTTGTTAGAAAGTTCACTAGTTCTAGTATCCAACTATTTTAAATCTGTAAGCATTTTTCATGATTTATCTACACATTTGTACTGTCAAAGTTAAAAACCCAATAAGTGGGTATTAGAATTATTCATGTCTTTTTTTCAATACATATCAATTTGTATGATTTGTCATCATAGAAGTACTGTTATGTGTAAACAAAGTCCAGTTAAATGAAGGTAGATACTCTGTGTTCTGTCAATAACTTGATTGATTTATAGTCAATTAATAAGAGTTATACAGGAAAAATAGTTTTGGTAATTAATGAAATAGTTCTACTAGAATTCAAGTTCTTCATAGGAACAGCTTAGACGTTAAACATTTTGTAACTATTCAACTACCAAGAGACATAACTCTAATTAAGAGAGAAGTCAAGTGCAGTCAAGAGTTATTCCACCTTATCTATATATATAAATTAATAATGTTATACTACATATGTAAAATATAAGTACTTTCAATACACTACAATGATACCTCGCAGTAGTCATGGTAATTGATTGACATGCTGCACACAACCCTAAGATGTATGTCTATAAATAAGTCTACACCGTCAAGTCTAGCCAACACATTATTTTTGTTTATTTATTGATGGGTTTAACATCGTTTCAACAATCTAACGACGGCCAGTCCATTTAACAGTGTTCCTGGGTGTCTTAACCAATACTAATTGTAATTCCATTTGTACTTCTCCACGTAAAACAGCAGTAGAGGGCATAATTGTCACAAGGAAAGTGATCCGGCCCGGGCTCATACTAGCCACTAACCTACCTCCAACCCGCTAGGTGCAATTTTGAGGTATTCGCTGACATCATTGCTGTTTAACATCACGTTAATGCCACTCAAGTCCTCGCTCTCATAACTGTAACCTCGAGTCTGAAAGCACATACACAATACAGTCAAACCTGTGCATAAGGACACCTGTGAGTAGTGGTTTCCTGTCCACAAAGACCAGTCTTAATTTGTTCTGACACTCCGAACAAAGGCCACCTATCAACAACTGCCACTTTTGTAATTCCCCATGGCTGACCGTAGACAAGTTTGACTCTTTAAGTGTCTTACCTATTTTTTTTCGCCCAATGAGATTTTTTAAAACTTGATTTTCTATATCATAAAGACAGCCAAGATACCGGTGTATGGAAATATTGGGGTGTATGGAAATATTGTGCTGTCTGTCTATAAATAGATTATACACTAAGATGCTTAGAATACATTTGTTCAGTATCTTCACCATTAAGACGCCACAGGCTCTTAATCTTGAAGACAAACTATTTTTGGTTTTGACGATATTTAACAAGGAGGCTTATTCGACATTTAAGTCAATCTTCCGTAAGGCCCTAAATTTATCTTAGCTTGATTGTGAAATCACGCTCAAATCCGTTCCTGGAATCAACCAGTCAACTCATAGTCATCCAATAAATGCTATTTCACTCGCCTGAGGTTCTCACATTGGTTTGATAACTTTCTAAAAGATCTGATATGTTAACTGTTAAATGATTTCTTTACATTTTCACTTAAATGACAATCACTGTGAAGTCGATGCATTTAGTATCACGTGAACTCTGCACTCATTGAAGATATTGCACCAGTAACACTCAGCCATACATGGGTTCAATGTTTAATATATCACCAACATAAAACACAATAAAACAACAGAGAATTATTCTGTTTTTCTATTTTGAATTATACTTGTGCTATTTGGGGAAAATTCAACTTACCTCTGATGTGACTGGAAAATAAGATGAGAAGTTGGTTATAATTTGATGTAAAACAAAATAACAAAGAAGAAGCATACATTGTACAAAATATTTAAGTGGAAATACTTCGCAATACAATGTTTATTTACAAGTTTAAGAATTTGCTATCCATTTTGTTGCTTAGCTTGAATAAAGGTGTTGTTTATCATAAACTTTTTTCTAAAACTGGGGAGATTAATTAAGCCCTTACCCTAACCTTTTGAAAGGACGTCTATAAGCAAAATGGAAGCACAACAATTTTTCCACAATAATATATAGCATTTCTTTGTTTAAGTTCATTATTTTATGATACTTACATAAATTATCAAGGCTCCATCGTGCACAGAAGCCGACCTCACGTCTCAAGTGTACATCATCCTGCCACATAGTTTCCAAGGTTTGTAACGGGTTAGGCTTCACTGATTGTAATGTCTTGAGTATGGTTATCTTGTTTTCACCTGCAAAAGAAAGGAACAACAAATAATAAGAATCACAAACTAAATACCTAGTTTATAAAATGTGTCAAACTGAACTAGTTTTTTTCAAGCGTTTCTAAATCATACTTGTAAAATTTAAGGGGCGGCGTGGCGCAGTGGGTTGCATGTCTGACTCAGAGTTGTCCCTCAAACGAATAGGGAATAACAGTTACAGAATTTACACTACATGTTGCAATCACTCCCTAATGGATTGGCTGATGACAAGAGGGCACTTGTCTCCTTCTTTACAATTACCTACATACATTTATTTCAGGAAGAGTTGGTAAATACTGGTAGTGAACTTAGGATTGAGTTTACATAATCTAAAATACATTGTCTGACAACAAAAAATAGTCAGTTTAATGGACTCTTTTTAAATCCATGATCAATTTATAATTATGTCTTCAACTTTGCTAATTTGAAGCACACTGGTAACTATGATGTTTATTCTCCTATACTTACTAGTCTGTGCAAATTTTTCTAGAGCTACCAACGAGTGTAACACTATCACAGGTGGATGATGGCTGGTCTGTAATGTAGAAACACATGTATAATGCAGTAAACATCAAACCTGCTACAGAGGCTATCTTTAAAGGTTGTGATTCCAATTTTGAGGTACGGTGTTCAAATTTAAAGTCGCTACAAATGAAACAACTACCTTGTATTAAACAATATGCACTAGGATAACGGTTGAAAACTATAATCATGATCAACAATTTAACAGACATGATTTTCGATGACAATTTCTATCTTGACCGACACGCCTAGATAGACTTGCAATAGATGTTTCATTTGTAGCAACTAGTAAAACTAAAAAATATTTACCTTAAAATTTGAATCAAATCCTTTAATAAAACACCTGTTTAGGTCCCACATGTTGTAGCATGGTCTTCAGCTGACCTCAATACAAAACATACTTCAACAAGAATGATAGATTTTTCAGCAAGCAAAAAGGAATCTAGACTCTACATCAGCTGAGTTGAGGATACTTCCTGTTTACGGTGTAACTGAAACCTTGTCTGATGGTAGAATCTTACATAAATCACATAACTGCCCTTATTTTCAATGTAATAAAACCATAACAAACATTTTTATATTATATAATCTGAGACGCGACATGTGAGAAACTTGTGGAAAATGTGTCCAGTGGCTGGTTAGTGTGCGCTGAAAACACACTTGATAAAAGGGATCTTAGGCTCATTGTCTTTTAAATATAAACTTTTATTCTGAAACTCGTTCGGGAAACAATATTTACTTATACTCGTTTCATAAATTTCTATATTAAATGAAAAAAATCTCATGTAAGTTCCTATATATTATATTTTATTAAATAATTTAACATATGTACTCAATTAAAGTTAAGCTGAAATAAGTGTTACAGTTTAACAGACAGTTTATGGAGAAAAGGCCCAAACCAGACTATTACATTTTCCCCCATAAATATGAAAGCAGTCAGCTAGCCAAACATGTATGCAACTAAAAAGGTTGTCTTTCTTTGCAGATATCTACTTCCGCGACCTAGACACACCCGGTACATGTACATGCCCAAGACAGAGCACCAAATGTTTGATCTAATTGTCATCTTTAGCTAAATCTATAAATATTACTTCTACAGTTTATACACAAACAACGTTCCAATACTTACTAAATTTGATATTAAATATTCTAAGACATCAGTTGAAAGAAGAGCTATACTGTTTGGACCTGAAAATAACAATGGACATAACATGTATTACCAAGCTACAATTGTACATCAATCAAAATTGGCATTGTCTTACACATGCTATCAAGACAACACATCTAATTAATTATTAGTTAAAATCAATGTGTTGGGAAGTACTTCATAAAAATACAACTTACGCACTGTATGGTAAAACAACTCAAAATACATCCTGTATAGATGCCATATTCAGTATTATCAATGTAATATATATGTAATATACACATGTAGCCATTATGAATATTTGTGTATACCACTAGTCTTCTATAACGCTGGCAGCGACGTGAGAGTAACCCAATGCAAGCGCTACTAGTGGACGGTCCGTGCCACAGTCAAGTGATAAAAAGAATCGTAAGTTTGTTGTCATTTTAATATAACTTTTATGAAAGGCTCGCTTTATAACATGTCCCTATAAACTCATTTTATAAACGTTTATATTAAATGACAACTCATGTAAGATCCTATATTTATAAAAAAAGCTCTCATTTGTCCAGTCTCCCAAACAACTTCTTGCACACAAAGTAAGACGATCGTGTGTATAACAAGGAGAGATGTAGATAACACTACCTGCTAGTTTTTCTGCCAGACAGCCTAACAACACACACAGGTTTCTCTGACAACAGCAGTCTTTGTAGTTGGATTGAGGACCTTTTTTGGACAGACCTAGGTTTAACCGCAACTCTACTATTGCCTCCTAGATAACACAACATACAAGTAACATTTAGTAAATTTCAACATGACAAATACATGGTATCCTTTTGTAACTATGTTGTCAATTTAATCTAGCTGTGTGTGTGTGTTTGTTGTGAAAAGACAAATAACATAGTACAACCCTAGCCATATACACATATATATATATAATTTTCATTTTTTTGTATATACAATTTCATTCAATAGGTATTTTATACACGATTACTATTTACTATTTACTAGCATTCTAGCCTAACAGTTTTCAGGTTTAGTCATGCTTTTAAAAGTCTCCATTCTGTGAATAACTAGAATTACTATTTGATAATAAATTGAAATCACCGTTTGTTCATGGCTCCAAAGTTTGTTGTTTCTGTTCATTAAAAGAAAAAAGGGAATCAAATGTGTCTTGAAACTAATGGTTAACTTTCCAATATGTTATTGCATGAGAATATTGACTGGACACTCTTGAATAAATTACATAGACCAATGCATTACAAAAAAAGGTGATACCTGTGTATACAATGGACACGTGTTCTATACTCTGTTGTAAAAAGACAACACTCTAATTCACAATTGAGCAGACTTTGTAATGAGTTCATGAGTGTCTGCTCAATGTTCCCATGCATAAGGTACATACTTTTGTAGGTAGCGGGCACTCATCTAGTAGTAATGTTATCACAGCTGGCCCTAGAGGATCGGACATGGGTATAGCTGTAATGAGTGCCTTTGCTACATCCAACCAACCTGTCTCTGTCTCTGCTATCTTATGTAGGTTTAACATGGCTGGAGGGGGCTCGGTCTCACTGAAACAAGTCACATACACCCATAATCATATATAGAAACAACGGAAGCTGCATGTTAACTGTAGAACACTCGTTTGTATTCTAGTTAACTTATTTCACTACTCGCTATTAAACAGAATTTGACCAGAATTGTTGTGTTCAACAGGACAAAAATAGCAAAAATGACATTTGAAAACACACTAATCTGGTAAGTGGGGAAAACAATATGTTTAGTAAGGAAAATACTTTCAATTCTTCTGCTAAACTTCACATTCTTAGAAGTGACAAGTGATCCGTTAGTACACTTTTCCTGGCAAGTTAATCTTATAATGTTTAAAGCTGGACAACATACATCATTTTTGACATGCTCATTTTTAAGTTAAATGATTTAAAAACAGCCCAAAAAATAATTGGAATACGAAAAAAACTGGTAATCCCTGTACTGACAATGTGTGATGGTACTGGTAGCACATTTTAAAATGGTTTAATCCTAACCATATGTATGTGTTAGACACAATACCTAAGATTATTTACTGATTCATAATTGAATGTGAACTTATTTTGTACAGGAAGGTTATTAAGTTACATGCGCTCACAAAAGATAGTCTATAGATCAATTGTTTCCAAAATAAAAACTGGAACTCAACCAACAAGGAAATAAAACATTATGGTCTGATAATAAGTCTTTCTACAATGACTACGTCACAATGAGTCATGTTTTTGTGTAGAAGAAGTGACAGAAGGACAACTCGAACCGAAAACAAAATATCTTACATAAATATATGGGGGACATGACTCATACCAGATATAATGTTTAGGAATAATACTGTTACACAATACACAAGCTATTTCAAATTTCTGTCTTTGTTCACTAAATACTTTTAACTTCTAGAATTTCAAATGGATCATCTACCCAACACAATTATTGTTTTCCAACACATACGTAAATACGTATACGGGTTCTGTCATCTATTGTGACATGGAAAATGTGAGTTTAGAGCTTTGCTTTGAGCAGTAATTATATTAAGCTTGATTCATTTTGTAACAATGTAAGCAAACAAACAAACTCTTTAACTTACTTGTCTATAAGAGTTCGTATCACAGATAATGTCTCTAACACCAAGGCCTTGACCACTGTCTTCTTTGATGACGACCTTCCTACCAGACCCTGGCTGCCATGGTAACCAGAAGATGATGAGCTAGCTGCGTCTGATCGCACAGAATCAGTTGGATACCCGCCTTCAACGGACGCTCCACTGTGTCCGTGAGCACCACTTGAAGATTCTAGTGCATTGTTAGATTTATCCTTACATATACAGCTGCCCATTTTGTCTCTACACTTTCTCTCTGCCCTCTGATCACTCTTAGGTTTCACTCAGAAAGTAGCTGTCCATTGTTTTCTTTGTTTGTATAACTTTAAAAATAGTACTTGCACCCGTTACCCTTTTAATAAATAGCACAAGTTTGTAGCCTTTCAATTACACATTGGTTGCTACAAATACAACACGAGTCTTATTATGCTGATTGATCAACTTTGACATGATCAATGTTTCATTCTCTTTTTTGAATACTGCAATATCTTATTCTGAAACAGAAATAAAATGTTATTGTTTAAATGCTACCACATATTGCCAACCCACGAAATGCAATTTATCACATGAACATCCATGTTTTCAGTGCAATAAAATATACAAATATAATTTCAATCCAATATGCCCACACTCTCCACAATACTAAGGGGCTGCTTGGCACAGTGGATAGAGCATTTGACTCCTAATCTGTCAGTCGTAAGTTCTAGCCTTACTATCTGTTGAGTTTTACCTATACTTGAAAGTATTGGTCATGAAAACATGACTGTATGCCTGTATTAGCATTGACACTAACAGCTTAAACTTATGCCATTGTTCACTAAGAATGGGGATGGTTTTCGTACATATGAGATTTTCATAGTTTAATACATACAGTTGATGCTAACATAAAGATAATCATTACTATTATTTTGCCTGACAGGCATCCACTAATTACAGGTCAGACTCAGATAGCGCCCGCTAACCGCTGGGCCACCCAACCCATTTTTTTTCTGGAGAGAGCATTTATATAAGGAAGTCCGTGAAATTGTGAGAGCTATTATTTTATTTTAGTGTTGGCTCTGTATAGGTTGCCTATGATTTTATGGCAGCAATGTATATGCAAAAAAAGATGAACCTCACATTTGACACATCAGATCATTAAAATAGAGGCAACGTGTATTTTTAACAACTCTACAGTTGCATGTAGAATCCATATGTATAAGAAACTGAGAACATTCCATTAGATATTTTCCATTTATTAAACATCGCTTTATCGACTATATGCCACACCAGGAAGCAGACTGCTTTATTTTGATATCAGTTTTCACGACTTTCAGTTTTTTTGGCCAACTAAATAAGTAAATTTGGAAAGTTTTGTACTCGTGATACAACATCGATATGGATAATTGTCGAGTTTTGATACTCACCTAAACTACCAGGTATTGTGGAAAACAATTGTACTCGAAGAAAGACAAAAAATAACTATAAATCTGGAAAACCACAATTTGACAGATTGTAAACACTGTAGGCTGCCATGTTGGATTTATCGTGCATTGTGGGACGGTTGGTCAAATACTCTTCAAATAGTTAAAACATATCATATTATATTCAAACATTAATGTAGTTAAGGGAATTCTACCAAAAACTCAAATAGCAGTAACAATCTGTAAAACTTGAATGAAACAAATAAAATAAAAAACAATATCGGGCACCTGTTCTTGGAAACGGAAGTGTCATCGCCATTTTGCAAACATGGCTGCCGAAGAGTTGGACCAAAACCGTGAGCATGGTTTAAATGTTAGAACAGAGACAGACGACTTCTATCTCCAAGGCAGACCATGTGAATTGTCTTCATTTTCGTTCATCCCAACTCAGCGATGTAATCCTGCTGACAGAACTGTGTTCAACTCGAGCAAAGCAGTAAGTTTATTTTTAAAGGCAGGTTGTTTACATTGGCAACGGAATTGATGTTGATAGTTTCAAGTCATACACTGTTGCAAACGTTTTGGTCACATTTAACGGAATAGTCAATCAGTGGATGTCTCGCAAACGTCTAATACTCATCCTGTCTAACCTGTAATTTGAATGTATCTTCATTTTATCGCCATGATAAATTAAATAGTCCTTAGGACAAGAATATTTAAATTTGTTTTTAAGTTATTTTCATCATTAGCTATAGTTTACAATTGGTTCACCACCTAAATACCTTTTCTTTACAAAAACACATCATCTTCGTAATTTTAGCAGGGTAAGAGGGTTAAATGTTGAAAACATTGATTTTAGTGGCGACGCATTGTTAATAAGCTCCTCATCTTCTTTGTCCCATTTATGATAAATTGTAATAATGTGTAGGGTTGTTTTTGATCACATGACAGAAGTGTTTACCTCATGGCATAATTTGCCTATGCACTCTGAATTAAGTGACACACATTTTATATCATGTTTAATCAATCAACCGTAGAATGTAGTATTAGTAGATCACTGAAAGGAATATCAATCTATCTTGCTTGTCCTTTGAAATAAAAGAATGACCCACAAAGTCTCATTCTGTAAGCTGTTTCTACTGTTATCTTGACACAATGTCTGAAAGCAACAGATAAGGCGCTGATTTGTTTATTCAATTAAACGTTTATTTTGAAAAACTCACTTATAAGTTACCAAGGTGATAGTGTAACAAAAATCAAAAGAAATTGTGAAAATCAACTGAATAGTTGCTGTTATATTGCAAGTATACAGAAAAAGACATGTTAATCCCATTCTGTTGCTCTGACATCTGGTGCGTTTTTTATTCAAGAAACTATTTGTCCACCTTATTTTAAATCCCTTAATCATGTGTTTTTTCTGTAAAAAATTATGTTTTCTTTATTGAAGTGAAATGTTATGTCTTAAACTTTCAGGTTAAATTTGTACAGGTAACTAGTATTGCTTGACTAGCTGTAGCTTCTCTGATGGACAAGTTATGCTACATGTGTCATTAATCTGTTCTACATGTATGTGATGTCCAGCTATAAATGTGTTAATGTATATTCTATGTGTGAGTGCTAAGATAGGTTACTGTTTGTTTGTTCCGTGTTCATTTTGTCTATCTGTACCATATACATGATTGTGTTCTTGTAATGCCTACATCTATACAAAACATTACATTTTATCAGGAAAAAGTAGTCTAAATCGTGTATAATGTAGAAGTATAGATTTATGCTAGTTAAGTCTAGGTTTAACATTCACAAATTTCCATCACAAGAATATGGTGTTAGAAACTTCATCACTATTTTTTCTCTCATTGACATTCAGTGTCCCATTTTCTCTGAACTAATACTGCTTAGTAAGCGTGTCTTGTAAAAAGCGGTACATGTTGCTCAATGTGCTTATAACATCTGCATAAATATGTAGAAACTGCTCAATGGTTGACTTTTCTTGTGTGTGAGTGCCAACATATTACTTACTGGGAACAATATACATGTATATTTAGTGCTTGATATTTAAAGAATTAAAGGACTAACTCGGCTGTTTCCATCAGTTTATCTTACTTGACATTTGGATCACTCAACAAACTTTCACCAGTCGTATTGAATCCTCACCGACCACTTTCATAATAAAAAGTACCTAGTCATGTTGCAAGTATGGTATCTGTATTTATAGATTTAAATTGCTGTATTTTATGCACTGTTTTCAATTCTCCTGTGAGGTAGTCTACCACAGTATAAACTTCTATTCAAATAGCCATCATTTTGTTTACAGGTGCATGAACTTAATGTTATGCATTTTTAATTATATTTTTATTTTATTCCAAAATCTGAAAAGTTTAACAATCTTAACTTGATGTACTGGTTGCTTTCAGGATACAGCCAGCAAAACCTATGATAGATTGTTTAGAAAGAACTACAACTACAATAATAAACTACATAGGGACGATAGAGAACATGCCAAGTCTAGAGGTTTGACAGTCAACTCAGAGGTAGTCTTTTAGTCAAATATTTCAATGTACATTAAAAGGATTAGGTTTACAAATAGAAAAAGGAAAATCATAACAAACTGTGGCAAACAAAACATGCTCCTAAAAAGCAAGATTGTTTTTAAAATTACAACTATTTGGTAATATGGTTTCTAGTTATTGAGGTACTTTTTGTAACAGCAGCTCAATGATGAGAAAATTAAAATCATGCTATAGTAATACTTAAATTTAAAGATAATTTATGAAATATTACTTTTTGTGATGGATGATTAATATAACATCTTAAAGGTATTAAGTTATAGATGATGGTGCCACTTATAAATTCAAATTGACTTTTATTCCTTCTAGGAAAGAGTCAAAGAAGTTCCGACCCTTGCCTCATCAGAGTATGGCCATCATTTACAGCTCTTCACTGACGTTCCAGACAGAAAACATGTTAGAATAGCCCATGTAAAAACTGAGTTCTACAGACGTAATGGAATAGATGGAATGGAGTAAACATGGATAGAACAGACTGTTAGAGACTGTGATATATGTAGTGTGATCTGCTGAGGACCTCTATATGAGCGATCTATGCTAACATACATGATAAAAACTGCATGAGGCATGTCATATTTTATCTTTTCAAGTTTGATAGCTTCCTGGGTATGAGTTTGTATGAGCCATAATGTCATGTGTCTGAATGCTTTAGAAGTTTATCAACATATATACATTGCTTTTATCTTTTGAATGTGCTTGTAAATGGAAACAAGTAATGGATTAGGCAAGACAGCTTTTATTAATATAGTATTAGCAGTCAGGACTTGTGTCAAAATTGACCAGCAACAAAAATCACAATCATTTATACAATAACTGACTGCATTGAGTTGATTCCTGAAGTTTTCAATTACACAGAAGCATAATATCTAGTAAATATATAGAGTAAACCTGGTTTTACCAGTTAGAAATGAAAATCTGTGTCTATCACTTAAGTAATGCTGTTAAAAGAATTATGTCAAAAGGATGTTTATAAACCAGCTGAAAAAATGGTGTTAAGGTCTTTGTTGTTTAATTGTTCTGTTTGAAAATTTACTTTATATTTCTTTTTCCTTTGTTATTCACCTTTTTATCATGAATGTTAAATTTGACATCTATTAAACGTCCATATTTAACATAATAGTGTGTTTGTGTTTTAAATAAATGATTAAAATGAGAGCATAAAACTGGTCTAAGTATGTCTGGTAAAAACACCACCGTCATGTTTCGTATCAAGAAATATGTTCTAATCGGTCAACAACAAGCAATTATGCCACAACTCAATTGTCCCACTTTTTTGCACCTGTATGTGAACAAACAAAATTATTGATTTGAACATACAGATACTATACTACCTGCACAATGAGTGAACTGAGAAAAGCTTCAACAACATGTTACTAGGCTGATTTTTCATCCAATCTATTCAGCATATATTCTGAACCAAAACAAACGTCTTTCTCTATATATAGTTTTTCTTTAATTACACAGTATATCAGCACAATACAACAATGTAAAGTCTCTCAAACAGTAGAATGGTAAATATATCACCAATACATCAATATATGTATACTGTAGAAAAGCACTAGCCTCTCAAGACATCAACAAAATGTTCAGATATAACAAATACAGTTTCAGGTAATATATTTACACATGTAAGTCATTTGAAACTGTAACAAGGCAAAACATAGCCCGGAGTGTTTACTGCCGACAAAGTGATCTAACATCTACCGTCCATTGACATGTTTCCATGGCAACTATACATAATAATACAGGACACGAATCTCACTGCTGGTTAATGAGTTTTGAGTGAAACATTGTTTTCAAGTCTGATAATATGTCAAACAGATTAGCTTTATAACAACTGTATTAACACCAAAAGGTTTGTAGAAATAAACCAAAATAAAGTTTAGTAACACAAGTATACAAAATTGAAACATCATTTAGATGTTATCGTCTATTATCATCTTGCAATATAACTGTAATATAAAGGTGTGTAGTCTAGACAGTTTTAGCCTGTGACATGCATGTTCCTTATTCTGTAGATCAGCACTATGTGAAACACACGTCACCTATTCCCTGTGTTGTTACTTATAAGTAGTAATCATATGCAGCCAAGGAATGCTTAACTCGGTAAAATGTGCATGTATATAACCACACTACAATTGCAAAGTGTTGAATTAATATTAAACGTTGTGTCTTATACGTCAATGCACCAATATATTGTTTACCAGATAGAGAAAACAATGCAAGAGTTTCATGAAGTGGCACTATGTTTACAAGTTTGCATAACACAAGGTAATACTTATAATCTAGCCAATATTTGATAATGACTCACCTTTGTTTTAATTGGGGAACTAGGGGACATGTGTCCTTTTTGTTGATCCTGGAAATTACAAGAGAAAAGATACATGATCTCAGGACAAGTTTGTAAGGGCAAAATAGTAATATACTCACAAGTTTAAACTCTTGAACCAAGTCTTATGTTTATGTTAACAGGCTGAACTAAGAACTTCAAGTTCAC
>ENA-OREC01000515-OREC01000515.1-marine-metagenome-genome-assembly--contig:-NODE-515-length-15439-cov-14.270407_pt1 | contig 15439 bp, 10 predicted proteins | sample MGYA00248626_ERZ508543 | MGnify/ENA primary metagenome ERZ508543 (study PRJEB26211, sample SAMN05518279) | marine metagenome | isolation source: Puget Sound, Washington, USA | host: Bankia setacea... | reverse complement strand
AAAATGAACTCTTGAATTATTATTTCTAGATCTTTATGATCAGTCAACCAACCATCGTTCTCGTCCATTGTGTGATTAATCAAATTTCGATTTCTAAATAGATTCTATATTAATTTCAATTTAGTTAAATGAGTCCTTTATTTTTACACGGCATTTAACTTGTAAAAAACAGACACCACAGGTAGTCTTGGGTGGATAGATGAGTGGTCGGACGACAACGACATTTCATAAACGGAAACAATGTCGTGTGCAATCGATAGCTGTCTCGACTATCGGCGATAGTATCGATAGTGTGAAATAGCAATCGACTATTGACTATCGTGCCTGCAACAATTGTGATAGGTTGATAGTATCGACTATCGTTACACCCCTAATAACAACTATAACATTTGAACCTACAAATCAATGAGTCACATGACTCACGTTTCCAGGTGGAAGATACAGACATTTTTCTGTATGACAAAGCTGTCATTGTGACAGGTAAAGCCAAACTTTCTTCCAGTAACAGACAAGTTTTGCCAGACCTGCGACAGACAAGGTTTCGCATGGACTCACTTATTATCTCCCATTAAATAGTTTTAACTGGGATTATCATACTTCATGCAACTTTGTAAAGTTTCATCAGTATTGGGACATCCGTTAAGGAGAAATCAGAGTTGCACTATCGAGACAAATGTACATACAGATGGACAGAAGGGGCGATTCCTTTACATCTCCTAAAAAAACTTGCTGGGGGTATAATAATAATAATACAAATAAACTATTATGATTCTCTACATTAATAAACATTTATAGAGACACTAAACATTGAAACAAAAGTTGAAATATACAAAACAAAAGATGATAATAAATGCTGTTAATAAAAAAACTTAGCTGTTCTTAATACTTTTAACAGGCACTTTCCAGTAACAGATTTGATAGACTGATCCAAAAGCTAAGACTTGGGTCATAATGGAAGAATTCATCATCATGTTTCAATGGGTGTGTGGGAGATATTGTTCTCATTCAATATGCTCCAAGATGATCTTTACACTGTATCAAATTCTCTGTGAACTTTTTTAGGAAATGAAACTAAAACCATGACCCCTTCTAGTGGGTCATTCCTATTCATTACAAATTACTACTAGAAAATTTAGGGGAATTTATGTATACAAGTAAGTCAGTTTACGACACACAATTTCAGTTGTTTCTGTTGATGATTGGATTCACTCAAACTATGCAGAGAGTGGATTTGTATCTATTTTCGTTATCATTCAGATTGTTTTATACTTCCATGTCCACTGAGCTGATTGCTTACCTGTTTTCACAATAAAAAAGTTAGAACTTTATGAGTCTCCAAACTGTGCATAGCAACCAAAACTTTTGTTTGTAAACTGTGCATTACAACCATATAAGCCTGTTACTATGCACTTAATTCTGTGAACATAGTTTCTATGGTTTATGAAACATCACAGGGTCAAAGTAGTTTGGATGGAATAACTATATAATGGACAGAGAGACTGACAGACAGACAAACCAATATTCCCTGCCAGTAGGGGAATATTGTGTAACGGTTTGACAATGTGACAATGTAAGTGATGGAATCTGAGCCCATATTGATCTACTACATACAGTAGAAAAAAGTTTGTTCCATAAAATGTAGTTGTTACTTAATGAAAAAAACCTAAGTAAAATGAATAGGATGTGTACATGTGTAAGTATATGTATATATTTTCTTATATTCTCTTTCCTCCATGAATTAATAAATAAAACATATGTATGAGCTATGAATGTATCATACAAAAAACTTAATTTGATAGAAAAATCCATACCAGTCAACTGAGAACACATTAAAACCCAACCAAACGAGACGCTTTCTTAAATAACAATGTCAAAATGGTTGTTCTGCATCTATGTCATTCAGAGTATGTCTCATTTATTCCTGGCTTCTGATTGGCTAATCTTCATGTTCACCATTACCGGGGCGCTTGTTATTTAAGTTGTGCACTGCGAAGGGTTCTTTCAAATATTTATTTCGCTGATTCATGTGAACAAACTAATTAATGTGTTGACAGGAATTACACGATACCTGTAAATCGAGATACATCAACTGCGACCCTCGATCGAGGGTAGTAAACGTGATCAAGCATATGCCATGGCAGATATTGCAAAGGTCGACAACGAAAGCGAGACTATATTACTCAAGAGCAGCCATGTGTGAGTTTTAAATTACCTTTTAGAAGCCTATGATTTGAGACATTTAAAGTGTTGAATAAATTCGATTTCAGGTAATACATGTATACATGTATCAGCATTTTATTGGAAAATTTAGATAATAATTTCTCTGTAAGTTGAGTGAATTTCAAATACACCTTCAGACAAGCGGAAATGACGCAACGAAAATGTGAAAAACCCACAAACACAGGAGCACGTAGACAGCTTTTTGTAGTAGTTAGACCGAGAAAAGGATACGCTTGGGGAAATGGAATGGTACATTATCCTAACCACAAGGTAAATATCAAATTTAACCACTTCCCCATATTAGTCCTAATTATGAGAATGGATTTGTTTTACACTTAATTTAGTTTGCAGGTACAACTGGTTAGCAGTATTGAGGACATATTTAATCACAATGTTTTTTATGGACTTTGAAAACATATTTTCTTTTTTAAACAATGAAGACATTTCTGAAGAACTTATTGCATATAATTCAACATACATTTTCATTATACATGTATAACACATTTGCAAAATTCACAGTAGCTTTGCAGATAAAACAATTACCAGATATTCCTCAGTTCCATACAGTGACATGAATTGTTCTTCTTCATCTTCCAACTGTTTCGCAGCCCCAAAATCTGTAAGTTTGTACACTGATCTGAAAACACAGGAGATTAGTTGGACTATAAATAAGGGTTCTAACATTTATTTCCAGTTTTCTCAAGTATTCCATGTCTGAATGATAGGGGCTCTTCTTTCACAGGACATCCTAATAACCTGTGTGTCAGGAAATGATCTCAGTTTTTCGGTTCTATGGGTGGTTATGTTTACAGTTTGGACAGTTTTTTATATATAATTTTTGAGCTAGAAGTTCAAGGACCCAAGTGGTTATACATTGAGCAATACATATACAGATGCTCGGCTATAGAAAATAAAATTAAAAGTTTCTTCCTCTAATACTTTTCAAACTAGCTTCAAGGTAACATTATATGATTATGAATCCAGATCTGTTCCAGTAAAAATGACACTACATGTGAACATGACTTGTAGTTTACTGCAGAACTTCATTGTCAATACGTTATGTATGATGTTAAAGAAAAGATGGCATATTTTAGTACCATATTGTTCAATCTTTGTTACTATGCTGATTGTGCATGAATTATTACAGTTTGAAGTAACGTCGTCATATTGTTGTTTGTTGCCTTAAATGGTTAAAGTTTACACTGCCTCAAAGTGCTTGTAACTTTAAGGTCAAGGTCACTATCTAGTATCAGAGTTTAAAGTTTAAACATATTTTACTACCATTTCTTTCACAAACATTATAATACAAACAAATATAATAATTGAACATAATAACAGATAAAAGGGTTTGGCCACAAGTTCTTTACAACTTAGATAAGGCCATTCCCTAGACAGTATATACAATGTTTCTTGTCTTAAGAACCGTACATGTACGTGACTTTAATTAACATGAGGATAACTAACACTAAATCTAAGACAGTTACAATATATGAAAAATGGTTCGGTCAAAATACAAGATGCAGAAAACGCTAAATATAACAAAGGCTGTTTTCCATATGGGAATAAAAATACATATACTTATTTTAGGAAAGAAGTTGATTGTGACGAACAGGGTGAGGATAGGAAGTATTGGCTGAAAATAGAACAACTGCTGCCTAGGATGTTCTATCAAATCTCTTCGAGTTCTTAATAAACTCCTGAATACAAACAAAGATATATGTGTTTACCTCATTATTGTGTTCGCTAGAACCAAATAATAACATAGTATGAGAGAAACATAGACTATATAAGAATATCAGAGAAACATAGACTATATAAGACATAAGAAAACACTCTATATTTAGAAATGTTTGTAAGACCAGATACATTGGAGGTTTGAACAAGGTGATGTTAGTTGAGCTTCAGATTCTAGTTTCATGTTAAATACTGAAAAGATGCATACAAACTTCTTTAACTATAAATATATTGGACATTAGTAAAAATGATACTATTCCAATTAGTGTGTGTGTGTGTGTGTGCCATAACTGGGGCATAGTAAAATGCTAAATTCAAAAAGACTTTTGACTTTAGGAACGAGTACAAGACATGTATAAGAGCTAAAATGTGTAATCCTTTAGGGGATTCCCTTAAAAAAAAAGATGCAATTTAAACAAGTACAGGTACAACAGCTTCTATGCATCATCAAAACACAGAGGTTCTCTTCACGCAGAGCTATTCGTATTACATCAATGAGTTTGGGTTTTATTTGCTACCGGCATTGGAATTCAAATGCCTTTCATCCTGTTATTTGAAATAAATTGATCTGTACTTCCTTATTGGCCTGTGGTTTAAATTGCTCTGTGGATAACATGGACTAAAGAAATACTGGCAAACAAACACTGGTTACAACAACGCCTAGTATCAAATTCACTATCACCACATCACTGTAGTTTGTTCTTCTTGTAGTTTACTGCGGAACTTCATTGTAAATACGCTATTAGTCATGTGTGGGTAAGAGTTATGTTGGTCAACATCATATGTTATCTGGAGCATTGAAGTCAGTGGATTTTGAAATTGATGTCAATGTTAACTACGAGTACAATGTAAAAGTATTATTTAGTTTCAAGTAAATAGTTGGTATCTATGAATTACAATTAGGTATTAACATGACAGTATAAAATGGAACAGTGTAACTTGCCTCAATTACAGCGCACTTACTGGTCAAGCCATTTCAATTTACATTTCCTTTGCAATATGGTTATATCTTGATCTGTGCAGTGTATCTGGAGGTACTAATGTCATGTTGTTTTATGCTACAGAAACGAAATCTCAATTAAATGGCATGTGTAGTTAAATTTCTTAATTGTTCACCCAAAAAGAGCTCCCTGGATTTCAAAAAGTTATGAGAGCTGCAGATAGACCTGTGCTGTGGTGTTTTTTTCGCATCACTCAAAGCCATACAAGTACATCAGTTGTCACACAATCATTAGTCATTATTTGTTCATACACTTTGAGCAATATTGAACTAAACTGTGTACACTTAAGACATTTGACAGAAAATAGCACTACACCTTTTTTGTATGCTTTGATTCATTACCATGACCTCAGTTTAAACTTTAAACTAGTTAAAAGTAAGCAAGTTTTCTTAGCATTTCTATGAATATGACAGGGGGGATAGGGATGGGGGGGATGGGGGGAGAATGGGTACTTACGACTACTTTTTTCTTAAACACATGCCAGCAAATTATTTTATAATCAATTTTAGTAATTTCTTACTATTAAAGGATAGACATGTTTTTTCTACTGGGCAGAAATCAGACTTTGTAAGGAATACATCACTAAACGATCGGTACTTCAACAAGATTCAGGAATTCTAGCTCTTTATAAACACGTCGTGTTTCGTACAATTTGGGAAATCTTCTATCAGTAAATTATACAATTTGGTAAAACCTCTTTGCAAAAACATGGGCTGGATTACATGAGAGAATATTTTTAGAAATAGGAGACAGTAAGTAATTAAGAAAGGGATAGAGCTGCTGTTGTAGATTTACCTGAACTATTTAAAATATCTTAGTTAAGAGAATGAACAGTAAATCTTAGTTAAGCTAGCTTTAGTGAGGAGTTACGATGGTATTTTACGAAAGATACGTTTATAAAACGGTACAATTAGTTTCTTAGATAATATAGATATAAATATTCATGTAAGTGTTACTCATGAAGAGAAAATCTCCATTATTCAAGACAAAAAAAGAAACAACATTGGACAACAAGATGATATAGATAAGATATCTAGATAAAATTCTTTAAATAACTTTCAAATAAGTTGACCCTCTCTGTTTATTTGTATATAATGCAACACCCTACGTAGTTGGACATTTCTTGCAAACTCTAAACACTCTTAGACAAAAGTGGTGATCCAGAGGATTATATTTACTATCAAGCATTAGGATTGAGTGTCAGTGAATGACGTTGGACAGTTGTAACAGACTTAGCATACCATACCATAACTCCCAAACAAAAGGCTCGATTAACGTTTCCCACTCTTCGCATAAAGTAGTGTGCTGCACAGCAGAGTATAGTAGTATGCATGTTAAGAAGCTTGCAAAGAAAGTAGTTTTGCTGTGTTTGCAGTGTTAAGCAATCACTTCAAGCAAAGGTTGCATTATCCTAAATCAGTTAACACATATGTACTACTGTAGAGCATGCAGCGCTTTGATTTTTATTGTGGTTGCCATGATAACCATACTTCGTTATTTAATTAAAACATGTATTTTAGTATAGGTAGAAATCTACGTCAGGAAAATTTCTACCAAGTGTCTTCATCACTGGCTGTGCAACTGTTACAAGATATTGCTTGAAAATATCCTAAATGTTGCACAGACATATGGTTAACACATGGGATCACCCTATTTTGTTATGAACACTGTATATACAGATAAGTATATACACTGCTAAGTATAGTGCATTAATTTCAAATAATAACAGAGATTGGTTAAGACTATATTTTGCAAAAATAAAAATGATAAACTTACAAATTGCATGTACAAATGTCTCGATTATGAGTGGGTGGGGCAAATGTACATGTACTTCTATGAATAATTTGATTTTGAAAGACAAAAAAAAGTACCCAGGGTTAAGGTAGGTGTACACAAACATCAAATAATGAATAGTAAACAGAAAGAGGCCATTTTGGCCCTTTATTAATAGGTATTGGCATATACATTGACTAAATTTGAGAAGAATTTTTGTAAACATGTACCTACTTCAGTGTAGTGTGTGTGTGGAAAACAGTGTGGGTGGAGCATGGAGTGAGAGAGGGTGGATAGAGGATGGAGCATTGGGGGAGAGTGGGTGGAATTGAGATCGGGCAGAGCATATGGTGGGAGAGGCAGAAGATGGGTGGGGTTAAGAAAGGTGGGAGCATGGGTTCAAGAGTGAGGAAGGGCGGAGCATTGGATGAGAGGGTGGAGAGGGGGCAGGGTCGGCTGTTCTTTACTGTGAAGTTAAGACGGTGGACCAGTTCCTTGTAAATCAACTGTACTTTATGGAAAAAAACATTTTATGAAGAAGTCTACAATTAATATATAAAGTATTACTTATGGAGAAGTCAAACTGGTGTAAGTTATTTCAGACAAAAGCAAAGATAAATTATATTTCTCTACACTCAAACATGTACTGTGTTTATTTTACTCAGATCGAATGATACAAAAGAATGAAGTTTTCAAGCTTTTTACCTTTTTAAAAAGAAAATGTAATGAATAATGATTAAAATCTCTTCTTTCACTTTTGAGATACATGAAATAAACAACTAAATACATCATCATGACTGATAAACAAGAATGACATGGTTCGATGGTTTTCAGCTTGGTAATAACTTCGAGGAAAATAGCCCAAAATCCACAATGACTCAAGTCTTTGTACAATGTCAACTTTTAAACTTTCAGCCATGTCTATGATTAGGTATTGATTATTTGAAAGCAGTACATGTAATGTGAATGGTGTAACCTTTAAACAGCCTAAACTTAAGTATAATAGTTGCTTTATTGAAGGCCATATTGGGAGACAAAAGCAAAATGGAGTTAAGTGCTAATGAATACAGAAGCAGATAGACTCCTTTAGCATTCAACCAATGATATCTTCTTAACCTTTAAGACGACAAGGAAGTAAAAGATATATAATTGTTTGTATTGTAGACAACTTTAACTCTAGACTTTAAATCTTAATGGACAGATGAGGAAGTTTTATCAGCTTGTAACCTGTACTCTAGATTTAGTAACTTACCTAAAAGCTCTAAGATTGTATTCTTTTGATTACAAGCCTTGGTTCTAATGAATTGTGACCACTGTTGCAAACTGATTAACTGATCAGAGGGTTAGTATAGAAGCATTGTAGCTTGATGGATAATTATTATTTGAGGATTGTGTGGGTCAGATGAACCATGAATTCATGTGTCAACAGACTATAAATCTAATTACTATCATACACAATGGCTATAAATCCACAAGCTCCCCCATCCCCCCAAAATAAAATCAACCCAAAAAGTATGTTTCCATTGTTATCAAAATTACAATGAAAAATCAAACAAAGACATATCGGGTTACAGACTTGAAAGAGCTGTGGAATTGTGGCCAATGTGGAATAAATAAGGAAACAATATTAGTCTGATATTTAGCCTCTATACAACATTGTATCTTTAAAACATCCTGTCTAGAGGGGTGTATTACATTCATCTCAGTGTTAACAGTTCTCTGTTTGTTTGTTATCCAAGACTGATTCATACCAAATAGAATACAAAATGTAAGCACAATGATTATATAGGCCCTGATTCTCTGTACATATTTGTGTATTAGCCTTTTTACCTAATGAGGCCAAAATAGTTACAGCTTTATTTCCATTAAAAGATAAAAATAAAATTTAATAAACGTTTGGATAAAATTGATGGACTGACTGGACAAAGAAATATGTGTATGTCGTTTTAATTTCTGGTCACTTCTCTGAATAATTGTTGTATTCTCATATTCCCCTATTTCTTTAGTCCTTATTCACCACATGGTTGGATTCAATTAAACAATTATAAAATGACATGATATGATAATCAGAATCATGTATGAATTGTTTCGCTAAAATTTAATATTCTTTTGTTTTTTGTTTTTGTCTTTTTTTTGTGTCCATGATAAGTCCCCGTTTATTACCCGTACACATAGAAGAGAGTAGGAATGGGGATTGCAAGTTGTATCCATGTACTATAATTCAAATGCATATGAGCTGTTTTGCTGTGAACGAAAGTAGTATAGTCTAAAGTGGTGCTATAAAGAACCATTAACTGTTACCAGTACTAAAATACTCAAAACATCTCATGAACCTTGTTCAGTGCACATATTTAATTGTCGTCAAGGAAAGCTTACGAAAACAAGTGTCAATCAAAACTGCCTTGTATATTAACACTATTCATTGCCTGTACATGAATACTAACCCATCATCAACCATTTACTCAACTTTACAAAATGCCCAAATGATTTGGCTTTCTCTTCCCTTATGACAAAGTAAGCCTTTCACAATGACTGAGTGACAAAACTTCTGTGTATGTATATTGTATACATATATTGCAAAAATCACAATGTTAAACCTAGAGGTCATTTTATGGTTTAAAACAGACAGGGTGGTGATACATTAAATAATCATATCAAAACAACCGCCCATCCATTTTTTTCCCGGCAAAATAAGTATATTGCTTTATAAACCCACATCCTAGGCAAAATCTGGTGGGATAGGGATACAACATCTCCATGTAGAGAATATTATATTTATATATAGATATTGTGAAATAAAAAGAATCAACAACACTGACAAATATTCTGACAAGTTCATGAAAATTGCCCAAATACAGGACAGTTTTAGTCTATATAGCAGACGCATACTTTACAATATGGAGTTTAGAACCAGTTCTTACTTTCCATCGTCTCCTTTGTATCGTAGGATGTTCCCTGGTTTGATGTCTCGATGAACTATGTCATGGTCTCGCATGTATTTCATACCGGATGCTGTAAATTAATTAATACATGGATAATAAATGTATTTCTACTTTCAAATCATTATTTGAACAGGGTACGAAAAATGTCCCAAAAAATAATTAATGGACAGATGTAAAAATGTAAGATAGGATTATGGTTCGTGTCTTCAGCACTAATCTTCCTCTCATTAACATCTATGTATGTACCAATTAAGTTTCATTTCAATCCTTTTTGTACGTACCAAGATATGGCCCAGACAGGCATCCATTTTAAGAAGAGATAACTCAGTAAATATACATGGTAGGAGTATGGTCCTTGTGCACGGCACTTCCTCTAACTGCCATCTATCTCTAACTGCCATCTATCTATAAACCTAGTTTTATTTCAATTCCCTTTTCACTTAACAAGATATGAGCTGGACAGGCAACCACTATGAAAACATGGTTACGGGGAGATAACTCTTTAAATAAACAAGGTAGGATTATGGTTCTTGTGCACTGCCTTTCCTCTCACTCTTATCTACATCTATACACCAAGTTTTATTTCAATCCCTTTAGTACTTTTAAAGATATGGCCCGGACAGACATCCATTTTGAAAAAGTAAATTGTTATGGGGAGATTACTCTGTAAATATACAGAGTAGGATTATCGTTCTTATGCATTGCCCTTCCCCTCATTGCCATCTATCTATATACCAAGTTTTATCAAAATGCCAACAGTAGTTATTTGCCGGACAAGGTACAGGACGGACGGACCAACAAAGCGGCGACTATATGCTTCCCCCTTTGGGGAGCATAAAAATCATATCTCAAATTTCACATCTCAAGTATTGACAGTTGTATCACATTGCATGAAAGCTTACAGATACCTTAAATTCTGAATTTTTGAATTGTTATTAATAGTAAACTGACATTTCCAGTAAAACATGTACAGGTAAATCTCAAATAAAGATAGTTAAATGTTAACAGCCAGCATCATTAAACCTAGGAATATACATGAATATGCACATTTAACACTGCCTAGGGTAAAAATGTTACACTTTTTCCACTTTAGTTTCATATATATTTGATATATATATCATGCTGTTTCTAAGAAACCAACTGTTTACATATTATTTATGTTTTACCCTCTAACAATATGTTTACTCAATGAAAATTACCACCTGTGTTGATGTGTTGGTTAAAGTGCTTTTTCTATTGGCTAGGAGATTGTTTTGTTGTGGGAAAACAGAAACTAATTGTCTTAGTATCCTAGATTAAAGTGATTTTGTGGAAAAGTAGGCCTTTACCATTTGGTTTTATTGGATGCTTTCTTCGCATATTTGTAAACCTACATAATTCCCTAAAGTCACATAACAAAACAGTACAAATCAATCTTTATATCAGTTTTTCCTTTGATACCAAATCTACACCACCGTATTCTGGGAACAAGCAGTTTATTGCAAATACTGTATAAGGAAAACCATGATAGGCACTCATGTATAGGAAAATGTGCAGTTCATTGTCACTCATAATTGTGCTTTTGTGAAACAGTTTTTAGCAGTGATTTTTGCAAACTTTGATGATGAACATTAATGTAAAACAAATACCGTCTCCAAAATATTATCAATATCTAATCTTATAAATTCCCTAACCGGAAAGAGTTTTTCAATGACATCACTCACCACTACAGGAAAAAAAACCCACCCCAAATCAATGTAAATAATTTCAAAGAATTATTTGTATTATTGACAAAAATATTGGTGTGTTTTGCATTGTCATTGCTTACTCCAGATTCCATACTTCACACATTGTAGTAAAGATTGAGGTTCATAAGTACACCCACACTTTGTGATTCATGTAACACCCACACATGTAACATTTCAGGAAAATAAATCCTTTTATCAAGAAGCATCCTGTAGTACATTCATCAGTCCAAATTTACCACATAGCATTTGTCTTTGTCATGAAGTCAGATGAACATAGCTACATATACTTAGGTGGAAACTATCCGGTTATCTATTTAAATTAGTATGGTACCTAGAATTTCTGAATATATATAAAATGCACCAAAGAACCTTCTAACAGCCACGAGTCTTAAATAAGAGTGAAGCTTGGTTGAATATAACCTGCATCTCAACAGGATTTAAATTTACTAAGAAAATTGAATTCATCATCATAGTGTTGTCAAGTTTTTTCTTTGTTTTATACGTTTTAGCAGTTTATTTCATACAAAATAGACAAAACTCAATTATTGATCATTTGTGGCTTATTTTGTTAGAGCTGTAGATACTGAGCCAATAAACTCAGCTAATTTTGAAGGTTTAAATTTAAACATTACGCAGTCTATGTGAAAGTCACCAGTTCTTTTAGCATGACTGGGAAGATATGTGTAGGTCCAGTAAAAATAATTTAAATTTCACCAAAGGCAAAGAACAAATTATTTTTTCCAGACCAGTAAAATTGACTGTTATTATCTTTGCATTAGGGTACATATGAACACTTAAATTTTAACTCTGAAACAGCCTCACTTACTGACATGCTCAAATACGATGAGATATTCGTCCTCCGGTAACCCATACGCGTGTTTTGGTTCCTCCAACATGTTATACAGACTGCCATGCTCTGTTAGCTCCAGTACTATTACTTTGCTTCGGGACGATTGCTAAAAGGTGTGAGACAAGGCAAACATAAAATACAACCAATAGACAACTAGCATATAACTGATCTAGCTATGTGTGGAATAGGAAGACTCTTGTTGCTACTCAATTTAACAGTGAAACTTCGAATTTGGATCTTTATTTTTCCAATTCTTTTTTTATTCACATGTTTACTGATTGAAAAGATTATTTATATTTACAGATTATTTAAGACAAAATCTGAGTTAAGATGTTTTGTTTTTCATTTCAAAATCAGTTAACTTTATTTGTGGGAATAAATTTCTTTGTAACAACAACGCATGTTGTTTACAAGCATGGACTTTCAATTAATGACCAGGTCAAAATTGTAAAGATATTGTCAAATTCACTTACACCAAGAGCAGCGTCACATAATGTATGGAAACTGAAGGTTTTAATATACGTCACACATACAAATACACACTATCACTGTATACACACATACCTCGTCTTCAATGGCAAGTAATCTGACAATGTTTTTATGATCCAGTTTGCGCATGACTTGGAACTCTCTCATCTGTACAGCGTGAGGTCTCATATGGGCTGCGTGACTAAACACCTTCACTGCCACCTCCTCACCATTTGTCTAACAAACAAAATAAACAAGCTAAATGACAAAAAACTTAAATAACATTTTTTTATCAGTAAACAAAGGTCAAAAGCGCCGCAGGATTTATAAATAAAACAGATGTGATAATGTTCAAGAGACATAAACAATTTCATAATGCTGACGATTACAAAGTTGCAGAATTAAAGAGTTCCCATCACAGTCATGGGCTTTCTTCAACAAAAAGTGGAATTAAAGACTTTGAGTAACAACTTTTTAGGAAACTTTTTTATTATCAAAATTGTAAAATAATGTTTATGTCATTTCTCATAGCAGCCTCCCATGACTTTAAGTGGTGTATATGGTTGCACACATTTACAATTCAGATAAGGTTTTATAGTTCAATAAGCTTGTTTGGATAATGAACTGGATCCTTTTTCAGGTTACCTTATTTCTTCCCTTATACACCATACTTGTTGCTCCTTGGCCCAAAGGTTTAGTAACGTCCCAGAGGAAGTTTTCGGAGCCTCTGAAAATACTCATCCTGATCTTTGGAAATCATGTCATAGTCTGAAATATATTGAGTCTGATTATCACATGAACACTCAATAAACAGACAATAAAGGATCTAATCTGGATTTTACAGTTGTTGTTTACTGGTATAAATATATTATGACCTTTATTTCTACATACAAACTATCATTCAAGAACCTTCAATTTCATATATTTCTGAACTAACAAACCAAGAGTAGATAAAACACGTATTTACATTAGTCAAAATATGTGTGTCAGTATTTAAAACAAACAACAATTTGTCAACCATTTAGAAGATATAGTGCTTAGTGGTGGCTGAAATGGTTGCAGGATTAAGCATCCCTCTACCTAAGCATACCACTGCAATAACATACATCACAACTTTTGTTACTTTATACTACAGTATTTTTTCAATTTTTAAATAGTTTGATTGTGAAATAAACAATTCTGCAAATGTAAATGACATTTGAATCTCTTCGATTCAACAAGTGCTAAACAATGAGGGTAAGGTTTCTTGAACAAATAAACGAAGCCTTGGACGCGGTTTCGAGCTCAAACAGGTAGTCACAATCAGACGCGCTGATCATTGATTGTGCCACTTAGCCCCCATTCAATTAATAATTGTAAAAATGGTCAAATGATTGTGGTCAATGATAGTTAATTGATGTTTTCTATAAATTGTTTACATTGTAATGTTGGTCTAGGTAAGTGGTACACTTTGTCCTGGTACATGGTGTGTGCCTGAAACCATTTTTTACTCCCAGTTTCTCATGATCACAGCCTAGTTATACCGTATATTAACACGATGTAAGTAAGTCCAGTTATCTCGCATGTACATATATGATTTCTTATTAGGTAAAATCGATTTACTTCAATGAAAACGAAACTAAAGGTCGCAATATTTAACTTTAAGAGTTCGGACAACACTGAGGGCGATAAGACTAAATACTGTACCCAACTCACCTAAGATGAGTCATGTATTGAGTATTTAACTCAATTTTGTAACTACTTGTTAGTGAAAGTATCTTATTTGCATTGCTTGCTGACGTAAATTCGACCATTCTCGGAGAGGTCAGTGTATAATGTCTAAATACATTTATTTCTTAAAATAAAGGGGAATCCCTGCTTACATCTTTTAGAGTCACCTCCCTTTGAAAAACGTCGTCTAAACCGCGGAGCAATGACGCCGACTATGTACTCTTATATGTTAATTAAAATGACATGATCGAAATCTGGAAAATAAAGTGCGCTAACTCTTTTACTGTTAAACTAGTTTTATCCCAAATAAAACATTCATACTATAAAATCCAGTCTTAAAGAGTTTGGTACAGATTGCCCTAATCTTATAAACATTTAATCTAGGAAATCGACAAAAAAGACATCGTATCAGTGTATATTTTTTCAATTTTATCTTCTTCTTTTTTTCTCTTTTTTTTTGGGTTGTTTCGTCTTAATCCATTTCTGCGTTCTTTATTTTCTTGGAATTTTATAGAAGTTTCTTATCGATACAAATCTGCAATACTTCCATGGCTAGTTGTTTTAACTATACTTAGTTTGTTACCACCTGCTTTACTACTCATTTATATACCCTGTTATATCGATTAGCAACTGCTTATTGGGTTTATTTTGTTATTTATGATTTTAGAAGTTTTAATACTGAACCCCCACTTCTTAATCATTTCAATATTTATAATAATGTGATATACTATGAACTGTGCTAGTATATAAATGTATCTTGTAACTCAATATTGTGAGTGGCAATGTACATGTCGATGTGTTGTAATAGTTGTACTGCTGTACATTGATTAGACGAAAATAAAGATATAACTAATGATCGTGACGGTGTGCTATTACGGTATTCATGTTTGTTTTATATAAATAGTTTGCTCTTGAATAATAAAAATGTATGTGCGTTGATTTATGTGTTATACCGTTCGTATTGTAGAGAAATGATTGATTCTTTGAACCATTATGTGTATACTTATGTTGTTT
>ENA-OREC01000514-OREC01000514.1-marine-metagenome-genome-assembly--contig:-NODE-514-length-15449-cov-11.674733_pt1 | contig 15449 bp, 4 predicted proteins | sample MGYA00248626_ERZ508543 | MGnify/ENA primary metagenome ERZ508543 (study PRJEB26211, sample SAMN05518279) | marine metagenome | isolation source: Puget Sound, Washington, USA | host: Bankia setacea... | reverse complement strand
ATCGATTCCAGATTTCTACATCCATCGAATAACGACGTCTATCGATTCCAGATTTCTACATCCATCGAATAACAACGTCTATCGATTCCATATTTCTACATCCATCGAATAACAACGTCCATCGATTCCAGATTTCTACATCCATCGAATAACAACGTCCATCGATTCCAGATTTCTACATCCATCGAATAACAATGTCTATCGATTCCAGATTTCTACATCCATCGAATAACGACGTCTATCGACGTGTGTGTGTGTGTGTGTGTGTGTGTGTGTGTGCGTGCGTGTGTGTGTGTGTGCGTGTGCGTGCGTGTGTGTGCTTGCGTGCGTGCGTGCGTGCGTGTGTGTTTTGTTCGCAATAACTGGTGGTGAAAACTATATCACTTTCATTTGTAATGATGCTATATGATACCATCCCCACATTTTCACATAATTATTTCGTTTCGGTGAATTATTGAATATGCTATATTATATTGTAACTCAGTGTAAATACAAAGATCAGCTGAAAAGAAGACACTCAATTATAACTCCAGACTATATCAATTATGTCTACCAAAGGCGTGTCTAGTATACTAGGGGAGGTCACCCTAGTTGCTAAAATATTTCGACATGACAACACTTATCTTTCTAGTTCAAGAGTCATTTATTTCTCTTTTTTTCTTTTCTTTTATCGCTAGAAAGTATAACCGACAATGTGTTTAAGGTAATTGACCACAGTATCTGCTTGAACATATGTTTTCTTGCTTCGCTCAACCTTATAAATAATAAATACAACAGCGAAAGAACAATCAAACAACCAAAATACACATTTTAACGAGCTTTTTTCATTTCATACACGATGACTGACGAAGTTTGTAATATATTAATGTGCCAACCAATAATACTTTTGTAAATACCAGTGCATAGAATCGTAACTTTAATATATCTTTAAATGAATACAACACATTACTTAAGAAGGTCGAAATGGCCAAACCTTTGTGACGTGACATTGTACATGTATACTCATTGTACCCTTTTACAATCATTCAAGTGTTTCCAAATACCCCCTTCCACCCGACTTAACCAACTGACATGCAGTACGGGCTTAGTTCTTCTTTACAAAAACATGTTTTAAAGGTGCAATTGTAAGCAAGCTTGCAGGTTGTTTAAACAGGATTTTTAACCGGATTCTGTACTTGTCATATATATAACGTGTACCCGTATATACGATCTAACCCATTTACAATGATAGCGCAGGTAAAAACGTTCAAAGTTAATCGTACATCATCTATCCATGGAAAACCGTGGAAAACCGTATTTCAATAACCATCGATCCATTTTAATGATGATTATGATATCAGTATCATTGTAAAACGTATCCACTGTACAGTGTTTATAACCCGACTGTTCTCCCCTTTAGGATAACGTGAACTATAGTCAACACTGGTATTGGACGACATTGGTCATTCAGAAGCAGTATACTAGTACATGTTGTAATTTATTGGATTACATCGCTTAAGTGAGTGACGTTGTATCGAAGGTAGTATAATATAATAGACATGCGTACATTGAGTTGTGTTGTTCACTGTACTCTGACATAAACCGGTATGTGCGAGTATATATAAATCGGTACTGATTCTTACATTACTATTTGAAGAGAGAATCTGTATTGTAATTTACCGTGGATATGTATAATTATCTTCTTTAGTTTCCTGAATGAGTCAATCACCGTCTGGCTGCGTTTAAACTTTGTTAAGCGAGTGCATACTTCGCTTAAATCAGACGACAGGAGAGAGTATAGAGGAACGCGGTGACTTTTCACGCTCGTCTGCTGTCATTTTAACCAAAACTACGAAAGCCGTATAGGTTGAATGAATTACGTTATATCGTGAAACGAGCAAAGCGAGAACACAACGTCCCTTTATTGATTTCGCTGTTGGGTTGTATGTTTTAGTGGAAAAAAGGAAGAAAATCGGAAAATACGGTGAAAAAAGACAAGAACGGATTTCGGAAAAGAGGGCTTTTTACGGATTTGTGTGACGCGTAAAGATCTGAGGATAACTTCCAGTCAGGATGGATTTTCGGTCTTTGTTTCATCTCGGATTTTGTCTAATTCTAGTGCAGTTGGTAAGTCATTTTTCTTAGTTTTAAATATTCACTAGTGATACGAGAACATATATTTGAAATTATTATATCATGTGTAAATTCCTGACGTATACAGCGTTATCTCTTGAAAAAAAAGTGTATTTGAACACAGGGTACACCATCATTTATCTCACGAATAATCTATATTACATGGTTAAGGCCCTTCAACATGTACACGTGTAGTTTTGAATACATGAAGATATGACAGTATATACGCTCAATGGTTCAGCAGACGAACATTTCATTGTTTATTTATGTTTATGTCGGGTTATTTTGTTCCTAACCGTAGTGGATATTGATTATTCGCATGGGTTTATTTTAAAAAGAGATTTGGTAAAAGTATGCTAAGAAGTCGATATGGCCTGACTTATTACTAATCCGGTACCTCCTTAATCGAAGTACGTCAACGTTCATACCATTCTTTACATATATCACATTGTCGAAGATATATACAGTCTATTGGTGTCGAAATTTGTATTAACAATAAAGATCATTTCTACCACTTCCCAACTAGGAACGATTTTCGTCAGTCTAATGGTAGTGCTATTAGATGAGACTTTCACTATATGCAGTTTAAGTGTTTCCTTGTTTGAGTTATTGGTCACAATGTGTGTACTCCCTAATCCCCCTTTTCTTCTTCCTTTCCCACTATTCGCTGCGTCAGTGTTCCCTTTCTTTTATTCCATTGAGTACTTGTACAATAGTATGCAGTTTAAATCGACTTAACAGACAGAGCATGTTTAACAAAGCTCTATAATATGAGATTCACTTTAAACGTCAATACCATTTGAATAATTTATGTTCAAATAATTGAATAAATGCGGAAACGACTGGATTTGTATGACCATTATACCAATCCTTAAATTCTGGTTTTGCCTGGCTTCTTATAAAGGAGTTGCTAAGCTTTTTCAATGTTATCTTGACTACCTTGTCATTTGTAAATGGTTTTTTTCCACCTTTTCAATACACGTACACTTGTATTTTTACTAGATTTAACTAGAATGTAAACACACGGTGATCGAGATGTTACGTGCGTGCAGATCATTGAATTAATTCCAAATGTCGGTATACTCCATTTTTTAAATCGAATTAATTTAGCGTTGACCCTAATATGTACTTCTTTTTAAACGTAAGGTGCATCGTACGTTTATACATCGGTAGCTTCCGTATATCTTCGGCATATTTCGTTTATCATTTGAAATGAAGGTTAGGTACAGCTGCCGAATAACAAGAACATTGGTATTGGTTAGGGTTTACAGTAATAGCCACGAGTAACAATCACGAATGATAGAGATCTCTTAATGAATGTACCGCCTTAACTGGTCTTATGTGACAGATATACGTTAATCAAGTAGAATATTTAAGTTATTAGGTACAAACAGCAACTTGAGAAAACAGAGAAACAAGATCATGAGCATGGGTATGGTTTAATTCATTGAGAACATGTTGAATGAATGATTAAATGAAGACATTCGACCACGGTCTTATCTCCGTTATAGACCACCGCGCCTGATACATGCGACCATAGGTTCTACTCGATTGATTAACCTTGTACAGCTAGACGATCACACAAACCTACTGTTTCCACCATTTCTATCAGGACCAGGTGTACGTTGTCTTTTAGGGTATACAACACTCACTTAGTTTTCAGCTAAGGCTCAAATAAGACCATGTTCACAGGAGCAACCCCTCTTTACTAAATCTGCACACTATATTTGTTTAAAGGTCAGATAGCTTGGTGGACATGCAATGCTGAGAAAGGTTGTTATGGCCAAGATGTGTGGGATATGTTGCCGGGCAATTTAACTGCAGCATCGTCCAGATAAAAGCCCCGTGCCTTTGTCTAATCTATATCCCTTTCTTTGACATTATATAGCACGGAACATTGACCTGACATTCAAAACAAAACACGAACCTCTGAAATTTAAAACATGGGTGTGTCGGTTGGTGTATCGTGTATAGATAGTATAGACGACCTGGAGGAGATCATGTTCACACTTCGCATTTATTGTTGGAGTTAAACTGACCAGAATATATCCCCCCCCCACCAGCGTTAGGACAACTTATACACACTATATCACATCATTAAAACTTAATTTAAGACCATTAGTTGGTATGTGGCCTTTGTTACGTTTAGTTGTCAACAATGCCATGTTTTAGGAGAGTTTCAATCCAGTTAACCATCAACTACACTGAAAGAACATCTTATAACACCACCTCGATAATAATACCAACCCGATTAAAAGACCAACTCGAGAACTTAAAGACTTGACCAATTATTAGACCGGCTTATGTAGAGACTTACACAATAACATGACCAACCTTTATTATAGGACCACCTGAACATCAGACCACATGGACCAACCATATCGCAAGATCAGATTGCAATATATAAAAAACAATAGTAAACGAGTTTTTCCTTTATTTACATTCAAAATCGTAAGCACAAACTAGGCTTCACCACTTAGCGTAGTGAATTGTTCTCTCATTTTATTTACAATACGACTTAATAAAACAATATAGCCATCAGAGTCCGATGAGTAGCCTGGTTAGAGGTTATTTAAATGATTAGGAACCCAATCACTAATAGTTCTTTTGATTGTTCTAAATAACGTGTGTACTTTTAAATGATCTATACAAAAGAGGTCTCAGTTCCTACACGAAGGTGGTCTTGTTATTGGGGTAGACAGTAAGCGAGGACATTTGTAGTATAGGGTATACGTAACATAGAATAGATGGTGGTGCTACCCACACATTCGTATTGTTTTAAAAAGTCGTGTGTCACTTTTTAGCGTTGTCATGTCTTGTAAAGTTCAATTGACGTGTCTAGACACCAAACCAGGAACCATTAAGTGTTATTGTTCTTGTTGGTAGTTTGAACTTGTTTCTCTTTCGTGTACTGGCAAATGGTGTTTCGAAGAATTATTTACAAATAAAAATACGAAATATTGAAACCAACTGAAATTATAACCATGTATAACTAAGCACATACAGCACACATCTATTTAACGAATAGCTGAATTGGTAAAACTAAAAGGCAGAATCAGTCTCTTGATCTCGAGACATTGAGTACATACCGATGCATGGACTTCCACTTCTGATTCACATGGGAAAATCTTCAAGCATATTAAAGAATGGCATGTGGTGGTTCGGGTATGCAGAGTCCAGTTGTGAGGACACCTAGTGAGGACACCCGTACAGTGGACATCAGTGTTAATAAACTCTCTACTAATCCTGTATAAGCCGCTTGTTTCCCAGGCATCATGTAGTGCATGTGAAGGTTGTCGTATTGATTAATGCTACTTTGTTGCCAGGAATCAGTGTTTGCAGACTTTCCTCTCCTTGTACTTGTCTGCAGATGATAGTGGTTATTCATATACACATCACCACAGAACATACAAAACATAAAGCTTATCGAATGATACAGACATTGTAAGAACGGACTTAATGTTTCTGCTGATATTACAGCTAATGCACAGTACTTAGCGATTAGTTGTCCTTATATAATTGTTCTATTGTTCGGTTATTTTGGTCCATCAGATTGTGTACATTCCTGTACTGGTATTCGTGGTGCATAAAGATGTCGGTGACTTTCGTATTATTTCGATTCAATTTCATTGGGACAAGGTAAAACTAACACGGCCAGTTCCGAGTATGTCCGAGGGATAACGGTAAGTGTCGAACATTCACGACTTGTCACGAATATATCAAGCCTCCAGATACTGTAGACATTTTACTATGGTGCGACAAGGAGACATTCTATGACCCCCTCGTATTGGTCAATGAACGGCGTCAGTCAATCAATGTGTTACACAGCTACTAACCCAATTCACTGTATACAATACCAATGCTGTACTACTAATACTAATTTACTGTCGTTTACTGACCAGTGGGATAACGATTGACCAGTTTGACATCGTTTGAACTTCGATTACATGATGTCACACAACACTGAGATGAATCTTTATACATAGTGTCCCATTTATCGTCCACCTGTATACACAAACAATCTTTAGAAAAAAGATCATTACATGTTTGCATCAGAAAGTTATGTCAGTGCTTCTCTACTGAACCTGTATCAATATTGAAACACACTCGATTGAAAGACCATGTCCAAAGGCGATCTTACTATTGATCAGGTTTACTTCGACACTTAGAGGCATTATTGCGCCGTGCGAATTTACAGTTACTATACAATTACATCTTCCATATTATGACGACCTTTGTCCCTGTGGTCTCTCAGCTTTACGAAACGACCCGAGATAGTAGTGTGTCTCTTATTCTTTGAATTAGTGAAGATCATTTGTGTTTTAGTTTAAACATATGTTATTGCTTACCAAAATCACAGTATAAACATACATACAGATATATACATAGCAAAATGGTCGAACCACAAGTTCATTTGTTAATATGACAGCGTCACCCATTAGCAACGTTGTCGTATGGTACAGACTTCATTATACTCAGAAAAGTCAAACTGTTCAAGTCAATGTATAGCAGAAACTCAATAATAATATTAACATAACATGCAATCCTAAACTAACTACAGTGACACCTCGACAATCCGGACTTTCACAATTTTCAGTAACGTGACGAAATGGAACAAAAACACCTTACTTTAGTTCGAAGGGCGAGTGCAAAAGGATTGTATACATCTGATTCAAACGACAATGCCATTTAGAACCAGTTCGCTTTCGTCCATCGATTTGGCAAAGGGAAACACCAGGCCAATCCAACTTCAACTATCAGGCACCTTCAGAACTAAAGCAGTTGATCACAGTGTCGATCGGGTTACTGGGCATTCACTGTGAGGGATAAATGCAAGAGGGTTTTATCTGCTTCTATATACAATAGCACTTAGAACAGTTTCGCTTTCACCGCTCGACGTTGGCGTTTGAGCTGGTGTGAGCGCTTAATCATATGCCCCTTAGTACTGGCATGTAACAGTGACCTGATACCGGTATGTCAGTCAAATGTCCTCGTGTAACTTCCACTTGTATAATACGAACCTGTAATCTACATCATCAGCATATATTTATACTACCAGATGTAGATAAATGAGTACGGCCACGTGTATATAAATATTTGTTTCTTGGAAATATTTCCTATTCGGTCATACCTGTACTGAACTTTACTCTCAACATACACCATGTTTTGTCGGCTATATCTATTACCGATGTATCTCAAGATGTCAAATTAAGACAACCCTGTTATGTGTACACAGACCACGTTTATATCTTGGTAGGGTGGTCTCTTTTCTAAGGTCTGACTTGTATATGTCACGGTAAAATCTTTCGTCCAAATCCACCATTGTCTATATCTACACTTTTTCCTTTGATGCATTTAAGGAAACGCCTTTTTAGTTGTTTGTTATGATTGTTATAACTGATGTGATGAACCATTGACTTTAAACATTTATACATTCCAGGCCGCGACTATTCAGGTATTGGTTTCCTGTATGTCATATCTACCGTTGCTCGATGATATAGATTTATATTTACCTTTATTTAACAACGTGTTGTATCTAAGCACATTTCTTTGTAGGTATATATTGTGCAATATTGACCACTTGAATAGGAAACCCGATGTTGGGAATGATTGACCACCCGCGTGTGCCTCTTTTGGTTTTATTACATAAGTTGTACATGTAGTTTCTTTTAATATAACCAACCTTAGATCTGGGAGAGCCTGGACAATTTGAAATGACCCATTGAAATAAAAAAATGCCTATATCATAAGTATGTATGAAATAGATAAAGATGTGTAAACATAATATTTTTGTGATAAAACGGTAATTCGACAATACAGACCACCGTGTACTTAATGTAGCCCATGTATGTATCCAAGAGTTGCAGGTGCTATAACGAAGGTGTTTACAATTCTTGCTTATAGTTAGAGATCACCGCACGTGAACTAGTCCTAGTGTATTTTGATTGACAACAGTTAAAGATGCGGAACAAGAGTGCGGTGTTACTGCTACACACATGTCTACGAGTGCGGTTGTCACGGGGTTTCAAACTTTTGTGACGATGCACCTAGTCACTCAACTCAAACATTTAACATGCGCAATTAACTCTGATGCAGTTTAGAAAATTATTCTTGGTTTTAATATAGAACGGTTTTAAATCAAGCTTTCAATTAGTGGTTAGAAAATATGTCTTCAGAATAGGTGTATATTCTTATGTATGCAGCAGTCTACTGTCAACATGCCCACCCCCTTCCCCCATCCCAACCGCTCATGATAACTGAACCATCCTCTAGCTTGTCCTTGTCAGGTGTAGGTTATTTTCAATATACCACCATGTTTGTACCTTGCAATACATTTTTTGTTAATAAACACTTAGATATAACGAACTCGCTGTTGGGTCATAGCTAAACGTGTCTCAATTACCATACGCCGTTACATCTACGTACATTTGAGAACAGAATTAATCTGACTTGGGCCCAGGAAAGAAGTTCGTAGTTAAGCAAGGTTTCGTCCATGTCCACGTACATAAGTCAACATAAAAGACCGTACATACAGTGGTTAAAGTTCCTAACAAGCAAGGTTCTTGCCATGTCCTCGTACGTTAGGGTACATAATGAATGAGTGTAGGCCTTGGGGAAAAATAGTCCGTGCACTATTTACATGTCTTTACTATAAACATACATTTGTAATATCTGTTTAAGTACGTTTATTTACGCTACAAAGACCATGAGACTGCGCCATACATTAACATATAACAAACATTCGGTTAACAGTTCTCTCTTTGGCTGAACGACTAGATCAGTACGCTCCTGTCCGGGTTCGTAACTTAAGCAGTAAACATGTCTAGTTTACTCAAAATTCATTGTTTTGAAAAGTATAGAATGACATGGTCTAACCTAATTGTTTATTGTTTAACGCCATAGATTGTCTGATAACATTGGTTTAAAATCGCATTTATGTCTTACTGTAGAAATAATTCATTGAAGATGGGCCGTCGGCGGAACTTAATTTACCGTGATGTATGTCAAATTTATGCAGCTCCTGGTTAACTAGTTTTTCTTGAGGTAACTGTGTTAATTTTGATTTGTAGTTGTTAAGATATTTCCTCCTGAAATTGATCTCGAATATGTATGTTTCCGCTATGTTCAAAACCAGTCATATTCGTTGTTTCATAATCTTAAAGTCATAACGTGTTCCTATATTTCATCGTTATTGGTTTACGGACAGAGCCGATGTTTGACGAAAGTTGTCGAGCACTTTTTGAATGGCATACCTTAAAGGAGGACCATATTTCAAATTTTGACTCCAATGACAGAACCCATGTAGGATGGTAAAGTCTGAAAATAGCCTGTAACAAATTTATGGCAGAAATTGAATGTGGAAAACGTTCATAGATGTATCCTTTTTGCTGGTTACGAGATAGTTACATCAATCCGATATTCAACATCATTGCAGATTACATACGCTGTCTAATATAACAAGTTGAAAAAAACATTTAATTGTGGACGTGTTTTTATGTGTTGTAATATTAACACCGACGAGGCATTAAAATTGTACTAAACATATGTGCACTTTCAAAAAATACAAGTTGAATTTGGTTTATACGTTGATTCGTTGTATCGGTTGTGAAAAGGTTACAGCGATTTATTTCTCATTCCTACTCAATATAACACTATCAATGGTAAACTGTTTCCAATTATAATATCAAAAGTATACACAATATAATTTGATATGCAATTTAGTAAACATATAATATGTGCAATTGCACAATCAAATAATCAAGTTTATTCATCAGGCGTAGTAAAATATTGCGTTCCGGTTGCTGCACGTAACTCCTCCGCAACCATTTATGTTGACTGATCATTCACCGAATTAAACCAAATGATACATAAACATGGTAGACTAGTTTATTGTTAATCCTTGATCTAATCGTTTATGATATACGATGTTGATATACTAGTTATATAATGTCAAGATCAGATGTTTGATTATTATAGATTATAAAATATCAATTGTTCAACAAGGTAGTCTTAGGTTTCACATTCGGTAAATTCCGTACTATTTCGATATCAATCGTAAACCAATCATATTCAAGGTTCGAAGCAGAAGCGAGTATTCCGATTAGTTAACGAATTTTACCGATGTTACACACAAGCTAGCGTTTTGTATGGCTAACTACTTTGGTTTAGCGTGTTTATGTAAAGTTGTATGTAGCTAAAAGGTAATATATAAGACAGAGTTTGTACCAGTCAGTTCGACCTAATATGAACACACGTCAGTAATTGACTTTGGACGTTGTAACAGTCTGGCAAGATGTAGAGATGCGTGAGAAACTACCATGCTGACATAGACTATGTTATAAATGATAAACGTAACAACCAACCCAAAACGTCGAGAAACCTAATATAACATCTTTGTAAATAAGAAAACTGTAAACCTAAAGACAACGTCTCTTAAAGACAGGGTTTAAGTAGATTAAAGTTGGTCGTAGTAGCATCAAGTTCAATAACAAGACCCCTTCAGAAGTAACTTAAGATTATTCTCAGAACAAATTTATGATTTAACGACAATGATATGCGGAACTTAACAGAAACATCAGCCCTGAATAAACGACCCCCTCGTTTGGTAAGAAAAGCCTTTGTAAATAAGAACGTTCTCTTCTGTTCTGAGCCAATTATACAGACACCCCAATAGTACGGCCAACTTGAAATGATCGAGTCGAAGCGAAGTCTTTATAGTCAGGTATTAAGGTGATTAAAGTCAACCTTGGTTGGATTCAGACCACCTGCGGGTAAACATATAATTGTAATGTGACAGATGGTAGATATGTTTAGAAAATTCACCTAGAAGACACAGTACAATCTCTCTGAATAAGTCGACTTGCAGTTAAGGTTTGTCTGTAGCTTTGTTGATATGATGGTGAAACTACGGACATGTTTCAGACTGACAGATCGTTGTTACTCTGTGGGAAACGATTGTTACACAGTATATCGAAATATGAGCATACCGGTATATATGGCGATATTTATTCATCTTGAGAGACGTTTACGATTGCCCTGGGAAAATTCAACTGTAATAACTAAGTCTGGACTTGACTTGGCAGACGGTGGTACGATACTATGTGAAGGCATTGTTTCATGCGTGGCATGGTCTTATTTGCACAGTAAAGCTTCGTCTAAAGAACACCGCAATATAAAACAGAGCAACTATGTATATACAAACAATAAATAGGTTATATATGCACTCTATCACTTTTCGTCTGTTTAGGGCATTTATTGTTTTAACTTAGTCTACAGTGGCAGATCTGAACTCTGATATATAAACTAAGACTAACTGACTGAGGGCTGTTTTTTCTTGTTTTAACATGTACATCTCATACTAACATGTGTCAGCATCTGGTCCATAAACTGAGGGGGTCTTATGTTCGAGTGGTCATTAACGAGAGGTACGCTAAACTAGTACCTGAACTGTAACCGAAAGTGATCTTACTGATGAGATGGTCTATTTGGTTGAAAGGGAGTCTCTATAATAAAAAAAACACCTGGGAAATGTCGACGTGATCATATTAGCGACCTTCGTGTAAGGGTTTTATAGATGTTTGTCTGAGGTTATACATAATGTACTCCAAAAATGATCTAATAAGCGGGGTCAAATTTAATTCTGGATTGAAGACTTATGTATTGTGTTGTGTTGTATAGTGTTAACTATTGTTGGCGATCAGTGTTTTAAATAACGTGTTACACAAATGTCCACATCACAACATATTAAGTCATTTCACAGAAGATGAAAGAATTTGTGCATCTTCAAATTCTTGTCAACACATCACGTGGTTAAGAAGCAACATGTGTTTATGGTTGCCACATCTGCCCTGAGCTTTAGTTTCTCTCACAATTGATGTAAGAAGGAAGTTGGTTTATTTTCTTTGAAGAGATATGTACTAAACGTGAGTTTAACACAACATGTGTCATGGAAAGGGAAAACTCCGTGGTGTTAAGGCGTAATAAGCGAAAACATACGAAGCTGCGTTTCGTGTGTTTTCGATAATTTCCGTTGACCAAACGTAAGGCTCGTTACTGATGTAAGTTAATTCTAGGCATTATATATAAAAGAATAATCACTTTAAACAAACATGTCAACTAGATTTAAACTCATTTGAATGATAACACCACGGAATGTATTCGTTAGTACGCTATAGTTGAAGGAATGCATCTGATTATACAACGTGTTCCCTCTAGTGCAAGGTCAATATGTCTGTACTATATTTTACATACGAACTGGCTACTTTAGTTACGGTCTGGTGTGGCGTCTGCTATCATGTGTAACCCAGCTGCGATAGGAGCTGATAGCGTGGGATTATCGTGCACCGTGTCTGCATATAACCTTCTAAATTGTCGTGAAAATTGTTCAGACTAGATATCAAATTATCTCCCTATCGACATCCTTGGAAGCTTGAAGGAGCAACCTGACTGTGTTGTTACATAATCAAGTTTGAGTTTAAGGTAGTGCATCCGTGAATAGCTCTCGAGACGCTTTGTAACATCGGTACTGTTAACAATCAATCAGACATTAACATTTGATTATTAAAATATGTGCGATATACATGTACTAAGATCTACCCTGTACATACTGTTGTATTGTAATGTTTTCTCTTTGAATGTGTGTTCTGTTGAGGTCCTTACGACAAATTGACACGTATTGTTAAGTAAGCTATCTGGTTAAAAAAGTTATTCATTAGTATCATCCTTAATCAAGGCAGTTGAATGGTCATGACTTGAACACACTAATGTTCTCAGGTATGGAGACTCGGCGGTGTTTAGTAGAGCTGAGTGGGGATGTAATGCGTACGATTTAGATCTCAATCAGGGTGCAAAACCTTAACTGACTTTAACGGTTAATGTCAGTCATATCTAAAGTTTCAAAGATAATGACTCGATTTTAAAATATAAAAAAATACGCAGACTTGATCATTAACCTATTTCAGCCAAGATGACACTTTTATACTCGAACGCGTACACATAGTCTGGTATACTGGATATTATAACGTTTTGTGTTGCTATATACATGCCTACGTATAAACGGGCAACTGTGCAGCAAAGAAGTGTATAACACGGGAAATCCTTTTTAAAACAAGATATTAACCTCAAATTACTAATCATGAGTATATTCAGTCACGCACCTTCGCTAAAGATTGATCTTGAATGTGTGTGTGGGTCTCAGGGGGTATTAGAAACGGTAAACATGGAACTAAAACAAAATACTGTATATTGTAAATGTTGAGCTCGATTGTAAAAATCACACTCGAATCCGTTTCTGGAACCAAATAGTATTGTGCAATAATAGCAAGTTTCTTGTTCAAGAAAACAACGGAAACCTTTTGTGAAGTTCGAGCTCACGACAGACGGACTTCCACTGCTTATGCGCTGTATAATGCGTCACGTCGACTATCTCTACAAATAATGAACTACATTTTTTTGGTTTCGACGATATTTTACGAGGGAGCTTATTTGACATTTAAGTCAATCTTCGATAAGGCTCTCAATGATAGTATTATTGCTGTTTAAGAAGGGTCAGTGTTTCCCTTTCAATGTTGAGTGCTAAACAATGGAAATACTGGTACCATTTTTAACGTCTTTGGTATGACGGGGTCGTTTAACGTGGATTGAACCCGGGACCTCCCGTACTCGAAGCCAGCATCACTGTACCACTAGGCTATCGAGGCGGTAATATAACGTACAAGTTAGTGCGGGGGAAAAAATTCGGGCTTGCACGTAAACAACAGAACTTATTGTCGAATTATGTCGGCAGAGTGTAATTAGCCAAACTATTTTACAAACTGATTACAATGTACATATTTATGCAGGCATAGTAAACAAGGTCGACGGCAACAAATAAAGCAATGCTTCAGTTAACTAGCCTTCGTGCAAACAAACTATAAAATCGTCCTCTCGTATTGTTCTGTTATTCTGAAGTTGTATGTTTATGTATAGGGTTATGAATGTCTTGGTGTAAAACGGAAACAAATGGGCCATTCAGGCATTCACCTAATATGCTAGTTCTCCACAGCAAGTTGCAAAGTTGAATAATCGACCGCGTGTTTTACAACCTTTAAAAATACCCCATTACATATATCTTCCCTCTCTTCTATTCACATAAAATACATGTATGTCGGCAAAGATTCTAAACAACCTTTTAATTGCTGTAGAATTTGATATCAAAAGCTTAAAGCAGTACTGCATTATTTGTTTCTTTGTAGAACGGCACTTAAAACAGTTTCGGTCACATCATCGAACGTTGCGTCGTAGAACGTTTTGGAAAGTCTACAATCAGCAATCTGTGTGTTTTGCTTTTCATAGAATTAACAACTACGAGTGTTTCAGTTAATTTAATGATTAGAGCAAATCATCAATTTAAAGCTCGGTGACGTTTTTTACGGTTATGACACTCGTCGTAAGCGAATCGTAATCAAGCATCGTAGAGGTTAGAAAACCGAAACCAATAACGAGAGTTCCGAGTGAGTTTCCTAAAATTACCGAAGTAACACAAACATTGAAGGAGAAGGTTATTGATATACGAGTACATGTAATACCTTAACACATCTCTTTAACACCAGTATAGCTGATTATATTAGGCATATTAACTTCCTTTATGTTCAGTACACATGTACATACCGTTCTTGTCATTTTTGGTCTACTGCAAACCATTTTCCTGTCAACTGAAATATCTTTAATTTAGCAGCGTAATGTACAATTGTATGTTAAATGTAAATGTTAAACGTTGTCATTGCTGGCACAACTTTGCTAACGTTGGTCAATGAACACACTTATCAGACGTTCAACACGTGTACAATCATGGTTACTTACATGTTATAGCACGTTAATGGTTGTCAAATTGTAGATACATGAGCAAAGGGATCTTAGCAAGGTTAAATTATACATTATGGTCAGCGGCTCGAGTCGTCTTGTTCAAATGTACTGTAAAGTTCAACTAACCGTCCGACCAATCAAGAAATCAGACCAATCGACTAACCAATGAAGTCAAGTAATTCATCAACCGATTTATAAACCAAGAAACAAATCAATTAAACAGAACATTAATGCAGCAGCAATTTAACAAACCAAACAATCCTAACGACTGAACTACCAGCAAACCATTTAGCCAACACAAAAACAAACCAAACCAACTATAAACCAACGAATACTCTTCTAGCAGTTATGAGTGTGTGCTGTGCATGTACTCGTAGACGAACATACATCAGTCACAGTGGATAAAATGGCGTACACATAACCATTCTTAATACTTTCAATCTTCGCCAAACACTTAATGCTTTTAACACAATGAAGTTCACTTCCAATTACTA
>ENA-OREC01000513-OREC01000513.1-marine-metagenome-genome-assembly--contig:-NODE-513-length-15459-cov-12.284228_pt1 | contig 15459 bp, 2 predicted proteins | sample MGYA00248626_ERZ508543 | MGnify/ENA primary metagenome ERZ508543 (study PRJEB26211, sample SAMN05518279) | marine metagenome | isolation source: Puget Sound, Washington, USA | host: Bankia setacea... | reverse complement strand
TTTAACCCCCCCCCCCCCAATCCCTGTATGTTTGAAGTTACATATGGAGTTTCGTGAAAGGTATATACATAATAAAAACATGTATGTAGTACCAATGTAAAAAGCTTGACAAGACGATTCCAAACATACCACATACTCAAAACATCGCTAACAATCGACTACGGGGTTATAAAAAAAGAGGACGCAATCTTCTTCATATTAACATTACTTATCGTTGTGATGTGGTCGTTGTCAACGTGATGCATTTACGTTTTGTCTACTGCAATTGTGAAAGCATTTGTCAGTGACTTTCTGTCAATCATGCAGTATGCAATGCACTACTATAGTTTCAGGTGTTATGTGCACTGTAATATCGAGTACTTTCCCTTTGATCCTACGAACACCACAGAATAGTACATACACCAATCTTGTGTTCACCCCTTAAATTTACATACAGATATAAATGAATGACATATTTGTAAAACTGTCTATCATTCAAACTGGAAAACGTCTCGGCATTTCTTCAATTACAAGAACACTGGGACAGTAACACTACATCATTTTTATTCATGTGACAGAATGTGTATTAATGTACATTGACTCTTTCTTATAAATTCATCAAAACAATTTTCGAATAAATTATCACTGTACAATCAACAATCCCATATAATTTAAACAACTTTAATAAAAGTAAATGGTAAACGGAATCATATTCTTACAACATTCTTAAACGTGTATACTTAATTACGTACGAATAAAAATGTACTTAGTTTCAGAAACCATAGTAAATAATGTTGAACGTGTCAACTCAAGAAAAGTTAATAAAAAACGTAGAGAATGTATAAAATGAAAACGTTTTCAAATAGAAACACGTACATAATGCACCATTGTGTGTGATATAATGGAATGATAAATACAAGTGTTGTATCTATATGGATAAATAATTACACAGTGGAATGAATACGTGACCTTAGACATGTTCAACGCAATAAAGGCAGTTGGGCAGTAAGCAGTAAACGGTATCTAAGTAATAGAGTACATTTTTTCAGTTTAAGTCCGCAGCGTCTTAATTGTTAAGAAACTAAAATTGTACTCAACACATCTAAGTGTCGTATCTATTGTTAGACAGACAACGCTCTTTCTATCTTTTACTTGGTATGCTATCAATTAAGAACGCCAAACTAGCTAAAAATCTGATTTGGCGAAAAAATGCATAACATCATACAATGGTGCGATATAGAAAGTCTAATGTAACTTGACTGTCAAATAAAATACATGTATATGAGTACGTAACTAGCTCACTAAATTATAGGAAATGCATTTAAATAATCAGTTTGGCCATAGTGTTAGTTTCCAATATATACAAAACGTTATAGTATTAAGCACAACGTACCAATGGTCGTATATGTCCATGTATATACACCAATCAAACTCACATTGTAAACTATAAATCTCAACAGCTTGTCTGATTAATAACTTTAAGTAGATAATTATATAAAAAATAGTTCTATTAAAAATGTATGATAGAACGTTAACATAATACAAGAATGATGTTCAGTGTTGTCAATTATAAATGGTTAACATATACTGTCGATTAAAATGGTAAATATCAAAAAGTCGTTTACCATATTGAAGAGATTCACGAAAAAATACGTATCATATTTAATGGTTGGACAAGAAGATAATTACAGTGTACTATAAGAGAGTGGGTACATACTGATGAAGAGATTAACCTGTTCTACTATTCATTATTTTACAAAGGACGGAAAAACATTAGTAATAGTGAAATAAATGCACCCACCTTTAACGAAAGTAAAGGAAATTAATAGAGAATATTATGCCGTTGGTTTGTGATACTATGTGATATCGGGCAAGGCTGATGTGGGCGGGGGGAAAGCGAGACTTGCTGTACAATTAAATAAATGCACCACCCATTTAACGAATGTAAAATTAATAAATAACCACATAGCATCCCTAGTTACACAATTTAAGGTACATATTGCATTTCAACTACCACCCAACCTAACAGAACAGTGTGCATAAAAAGGGCAATTGATAAGGCTAAACATTAGTATGCTCGTTCGAAAAAGAAAGTGTGCATTTGGTTAGAGGGACAAATGTATTGGCTAAACGAAACAGTTAGAAAACACTACAAATCTGCAACTTTAACTATTCACCCCTAAATAACACACACATCGAACAATGTTCTGATAACTTATCAAATTTCAATTAAAAGTACAACAACGTGTAGCCAAAATTATTGGTACAATTTTGCCTATATTTAGTATAACAATTTTTCGTGTTAATATACATACCAAATCACCAGTAAATTAACTCTTAAACTTTAAAAATTGGATTAAAAGCAACAGGGTGTGGTAATGAATCAAACAAAATGATCATATCTTTCTATAAAAAGGGTTGATATCGGTTTTATTCCATCAAAATCGAATAATACACTAAGACGAGTTTAGTTAATTCAATATTTATCCAATTACGAAGAAAGAGTAATAATTATTACATTAGTTTTCCTGTTCTAGTTTAGCAGTTTATTAACTACAGCTACGGGTTTAATAATTACCTATTACGACGTGTAAGTAAAGAATCAAACCAATCCCATTATTGCGAAGTTTATACAAATGCTGTTAAAGATGAGCGGTTGTTAAAAATAATATGTTCAAAGGCTAACAACCCCATGATTCAATTAACGCATGTAAACTAACTTAAACCAAAACCGCCGAGATAAAAAAAAACAATTCTCATTAATGTTATAGACACAAGCTTCCAGTGGTGTCCTTTTAAAAGGTTATGCCCATTACGCTCTATGTATACAACCGTGTCATACGAAAACATTAACGCTTAGCCTCATGATTTATAGAAATATACTTGAACAGACTGCCTTAATACAACTTTTACTGACTATTTAACCATTTCAAATTACAGTGATTTGATTTAGATAGATGTTTAGCTGTATAAACCATGGTTCAGCTATGTATTCATAAACATACATATACGGGGCGGTGTTTAGCTGCATTAGACATATTTCAAGTAAGTAGTCAGAAACAAACACGTATTAGATCGATGTTTAGCTGTATTAGACATGTTTTAATAACGTATTCAGAAACATACAGATAATTACAGGTCGATGTTTAGCTTTATTAGACATGATCCAAGTAAGTAGTCAGAAGGATACCCATATCAAAACGAGGTTAAGCTGTATTCGAAATAGTTTGGGTAATATTTCAGATAGATACACAAACACAATTTATCTATGTGTGTGTTTTCTCGATTTGCATAATGGCAAAATAGCCGCAAATCATACAACCTTATGATGTCTAAAGCTTTAGTGAAAATCATATGTAGCACATAAATATTCAGTAACTAGTTATAGCACAACAGAAAATAGAGGCTTGGAAGGGTCGTCGTTATTGTTGACTTCTTGAACAGATTGAGCATTGACTACAACAGCTTGACCCGGACCGCCTTGTGCATGTGCTCCGTGTGGTGCCATCTGACGTGAGTGTTGAGACTGTGGCATGTGCCGTATACCCTGCGAGTTGGAAGACATTGCTGGAACATGAGACGGAGATCTAGTTGCCGCAGTAGGAGATCTATCTCTAGTGGTGTTATGAACAGATGCAGAAACTGTTGGAGACGGCGTGGCTCTAGCACTATAAGAGTTTGTATGAGGCATATTAGTGTCATTATTTATTGATGTAGCACTTTGTGAAGGTTCGTTAACAATACGTCTAACTGGGGGAATAGGCCTTTTTGATGGTGAAGGTAAATTTGAAATGGGTGGTGAGACAGCAGGACTTGCATTTACACTAGCAAATGGTCTTGAAGAATGATGGAACGATGTTGGGGCGACATAAGATTCTTTGCTGTCGTTATTTCTATGTGTCACCCCCGGTTTTGTTGTAGCCAAAGGCACATTGTTCATTGTAGTTTTAGGTCTAGCACCATAAAGAGAACTACTTCTTTTGCCATCATGATGTAGTGGATTGTTTGTGTTCCTCAGTTCATCATGTCCAAGAGAGATACTACTGGTAAGATTCTTTCTCTCCAAAACCCGATCAGTTGGAGACAAAGGATCTTTTATAATTGGTGATACAATAACGGGCTTTAAATCTGGGATGCTGTTGCTTTCCACATTTCTTTCAACTTGTGGTTTCTTAGTCTCGACGGTATGTTTGACTGACACCGACTCAACTATATCAGCAACTACTTCATTGCTAAGAAATGTCTGTTTTTCTCTTACTGGACTTGGATCGAACACGTTAATTTGGTTTTTGTCCGAAAATGAAAATAATAGTTTTTGAGATTTCCTTACAACTTTTTCAGGCGTTTCCTGGACTTCTTCATTTATTTTGGCATAAACAACGTCTTTCAAATCCGATTGCTGTTGTTCACTAGTCTTTGCAGTCACATTCATGTCGTCATATGTGTGTGCAGTTTGCTTAGCACTATGAAGGGATACGGTGTTGCCTTGCTCAACGGTTTTAGATTCAGGCGTTTTGTGTGGTTGTTTCATTATAGGAGACGTGGGAATTAACATTGTAGCTTCCATTGAGTTGACAACTGACTCTTTTGGTGTGACAGAACGACTATTAACGATTGATTTAGGAGGAGCACATTTAACCACGGGACCACTATCTATGGTGGCCAGTTGCACAGAAGCTGGTTTAACAGCGTTTAAAACTACAACATTGTTGGGTATTTCTTTTTTCTCAATAACCTTTGGTCTTTCTTTTTCAAACGCTCTGGCTGGCTTATTTATAGGTTTAATATACACTTGTTTTACTGGTTTGACTATCTTTCCAGGTGTTGGAGGTTCGACGGGTTTAACATTATCAACTGTTTCCTTTGCATTCCCCTTCTCAACCATCTTTACTGGTATTTTTAGAGGTTTTGTATATACAACCTTTTTCTGGTTTTCCAGTTTTGCATCGTTCAGGTGAATCACATTCGTACCTATAAGGGCAGAAATATCAATAGTTTGAGACTTTACACGTGGTTCTCTAGGATGTTCAGTATCCCGCTTTGGCACATTAGTCCTCTTAACAGGCACGGGTGCACTTGCAAACACGTCATCGGCTGTATCAGCATAAATTACTTCTTCCTCGTCAGCCTTGAGATCTGCAAGAGTTACAGAATGTGTCCGGGGTGGCTTAGGCGGTGGACGTAGTTTCAGACTCGATGTTTTCAATGGTTTAACTGGAACGGGTGAACACACATGTGGCATGCCAACTTTTCGCATCGGAGTTCGTAGGGAAAACTTTGTTGGAAGGATACGATTACTAGCGAAAAGACTTGCATTTGATCCATCCATTGAATTGGTCCGACTCCGGTACCCTAACCTTTGATGAGGTTGACTACCATGTGCCATTATTTGATCTCTTGAAAGTTTCACCTCACAAGAAACTGCCCGTCGTCGCCTATCCGAACGTTTATCTCTCACAACTTTAGCACTTTGAGGACGTGGATGTCTCATTTGAACGTCTCGCATTAATATCCTATCACTAGAATGAGCAAAATCTCTATGTATAACACCTTGTGCGTTTGTATACATATCTCTATCAAGTAATTCCGTTGAATGAAAATGTCTACGCAAAACTGGACCACTGTCTGAATGAATCTGTTTCAATTCTGTATCACTTTCAAAGCGAAGATTCTCTAACCTGCTAGACGATGGTCGTTGTCTCTGAGTTGCGCCAGTCGCGTTCTTGTTTCGACTTGGTACACTTTTTGATCTTTTCACGGGTGCTTTACCACTTTCTTTACCAACTTTATTACTCTTGGATCGTTTCTGTTTTCTACCCTCGATGTTAGTATATGTATGAGTATCTACTACTTCATATGGGGGTAACTCATCGTCCTCTTCTATAGGTAATGGGCTATCGAATAGCAAAGTTTGGGCGTAATGGCATTCGCTGGAGTTTCGTTGGGGATCCGGTGTATGTGTTCGAGTTGTATTAGCCACACTCTGGTTATCATCCGGAGAATGAACAATAAGTGAAACCCTATCCGGACCGTCCTTATGCCCGAATGTCGAGAACGATGCACTTCGCGAACATGTGTTTCTTGGAGATGTCTGCTGGTCTTGTTTCCTTAGCAACTTTGCACTTAATGGTCGACTGGTTGACGTATAAGCTATGGGCATATCGTCTTGGAAGTCAATATTGTCAGCATTAACACTACTGCGTCCATTCTTTGACTTTCCTTTCTTCTTTTTGTCCTTTCGTTTATGTTTGTCTGCGTTCGACGATGACGAGTGTAATAATGGAGCTTGACTTGCAGTGCTTGATCTATTTTTGTTACTGCTATTACGAACAATGTTATTCTTTTTCTTCTTTGCGTCTTTCACCTTGTACAGTTCAGCACTTTTTTCATAGAATAAATAATAAACACATATTCCGTCGGAGAGAACACATAACGCTAGTTGCAGAATCCCAGTTCCTAAACAGATTGAATGGTAGATAAATGACAAGAAATGAGAGCTGTTACCGCCATTATAAAATCCACTGTCTGTATTAAGACCACCGACTGAAAGGGCAATCATTCCAAGTGACACTAAGCTCCCGAAGATGGCGATGATCATAAACGTTTTCACGGAGCTGGTATTCCTAACAAAGCTACAAACGATGCCGAAAATTCCAACTAGCAGGATTACGGCCCCTGACCAAAAGCCTGTCCACCAATAGTATCCCCATAATAATCGGCTCCACGCTAAGGCAGCAAATGCGACGGTTGTGCCCGCACATAAACACAGTAGCAAGGCAGTAGCGAAGACGATCTTGTGTGGAAATGTGTGGGGAAGGCGTTTTGGAGCCATTGTCTGTCCTTCAGTCCATCGTTATGTCATGAGCGACTAGTGGCCCATACTTCTCGTCCTGAAAGTAGATGGAAAATAAAAATTGTCACAACAGCATAACATCAAAGAAACTGAGAACGTACCATTTACCAAACAGTCTAGCGCACTCGTGAGTTAATTCCTTCGCACCAGAACGAGTGTCCATAGTTTATTACAGCGATAAAAATAGGGTACATATGTTTTATTTCTTAATTAAAATCGCTTATAAAATCTCATCATATTATACTTCTACTGTTAAATCAAGGTTAGGTTAAATGTTCAAGCACTGATAATACGAATCTTAGCATCGAACCTTACTGCGCAACAATGCTTATAAAAACAACACACACACACACATGCAAATTGGCAACGTACATCTTGCTACAACTTCATAAACTCGATTTCTGTCTGAATAAAACACTAGCTACGAATCCTTTCACTCATACACTTAAACTCTCTACATTGTGATAAACACACGAACCTGTTAACAACCTACTGTGTTAAATCAGCCGTACAAATATCAAACATTTTACTATGCGTTAGTTCGGGTCCATTTCGCACAAATCATAGAAATACCATTTTCAGATATAATCGAATAAATGAAACATGGGTAACTACAAACATGAAATACAGGCCACTAAATGCTTGGTACGGCCATTATCTCAAAAAGACTCTCGTTAGATATTGTCAAAACCAAACATTATGTATCTACAATCATCAGCGTCCTCGTTTAAAGTACGGCATAGAAGTCACATACGTAGGCCTACCCTCATCAATTAAAATAGCGACCCTCTGAATGTTATGCGGTTACTGATATAATATATGTACAGATCTACGAATGATCAATCAAAACAAAGTAAGAGTATTTCTAACATCAAAGTACACATCTGCCCACTTGATGAAACAAACTAGGTACATTTTTTAGGAAAATTACACGTAAAATTAGGACCTACCAGCTAGGCAAATGACTCTTTCTAAAGTGTACTAACTGTATACTTTAACCGGTTCAATATAGCATATATTTGCAATTGGACTTCGGTTATATGAATTGAATCAAAGAAATGGGACTCGTTTGAATCGGAGAGTAGTAGAGTTACTGATAAAGATCAAATCTGCAGCGATTACGGATATCTGAAATATTTCATTTTTTGGTCGAAACCTTATCCAATTTGACAAATAAATGAAACTTTCGTAATCCGCTAGACTAAACGTCTGGTGGTCGCATTTAAGTTGTCTGACCGAACATGAGTAAGGCAAAGCAGAGTAAATGATGGAGATATAAAGCAAACCGATTGTATAGTAACTTGTAAATGAGGTAAGGTTTAGGTGACATTGTGATATAGTAAATTATAAAGAAATTAGGGATAACGAAAATGTAAAAAATGAAAATAGAACATAGATGGTAAAAGAATGCAAGTTAAATGGTAAAAGAATGCAACATATAAAAGAATGCAACGTAAACGGTAAAAGAATGCAATATAAATGGTAAAAAATAGAACATAAATGGTATTGAGAATGAAAATAATAATAAAACTATAAATGATTGCCCAAAGGTTAAGTACACAATTTATCAGCCACGTTTGCATCTTCAGTTACTACCGCGTTAAGAATGTTATGAGGTAGTTGATCTAATAGGTAATGAATTAGTTTATGTGCCGAAAAGCGCTTTAAACAGGTCATAAATCGAAAATTGACTTCATTTGTTGTAACAGTTAAACAGTCTGTGTTAGTTTGAAATATAACTTAAATGGGTATTAAATACATGTTTAACGGGTAAGTAAGGTGTGACCGAATATCCATGGGTGGTAATAAACAAGCATTTTTAAAAGTTTCTTAGCAGTTCCAACAACCAAAGAATTGTTTCAAATACCGCTAGAAAGCACCAGTTAGTGCCCTTAATTTCAAAAGTTTCTTCGCAGTTCCAAATTCCAATACATCGCTTCAAATAGCGTCAGAATGCACCGTTTCAAAATGTGCGCAGGTCAACTTTTTCTGAAAAGGAAATTCCGATGGGGGGCCCCCAATCCTCCGACCATTTTCCTATTTCGAATAAACTTCATTTTGCCCACGCTACGCCCCTGGTCACAGATTTTGCAAGGATGCAGCCAATATGATTGAAACTGGCAAACAGCCTTGACAGCGACGACAAATGTTGATTCCATGTCATTATATGATTAAAATAATGCATTAAAAAAGTTATATATGTTTATATTTAGATGTATTTGGAAACACAATGATGTAATGTCTTCTTTTGAACCCAACCGTAACGAAGTATTAATTCAGGTAACCTTGCAAACGGGACAAAAAAATATAGGGTGACAAAACATGTATAAGTGTACTTACGTCTGTTTTTTTGTTCTTTTGAATTTGCCTCTACGAGTACATTATTGAAAAGATAGTTAACTACAACCCATCGGCTCAAACTGAAGTAGATACCAACATCTTAGTAAAGGTCAAATGCTCTTTCTCACGCAGTTAGTTTAGGAAATTGGGTAGTCAAAAAAACAGACGTATGCACACTTATACATTGTTTAGGTTCAACTGCTAACGGCCACAATCCTTGATTCAGAAAATAAACCAGTTCACGTGTACTTACACTCAAATGTAGACGTATACTCCAACAAGGTGAAGTGATGAGCCCAATGCCATTTGAACAACATATACACTGTGCTTGTGGTTTACCAAATATCCCGCCCAAAGAATGAGTTCAAGGTAGCAATTAATTACCAGACAATCTTACAGCATCATTGTGCACTCTTGTCAACTATTTTTTCGTCAGTTAATATTGAGATATACATGTACGACACACTCATATATTCAGCCTGTCCAAAGTGTGAGGACCGTGACTGACAACGTGTACTTATATTCAATGATCAGAACATTTACACGGGCATCTTGATAAGGTGATAGTACGTTTATGAAAGCTAAAAGTATCACACACCGCTGAAAGGAAGCTGATCACTAGGAAAGTGCAGCTGGTCGCCAGAAAAGAGAAATGCACATGTATACCTGTATGATTATATACTTTTGTCTCTTATCAACAACACCGCTGTTTGTTTGTTTTTTCAAAATAACACAGTCATTGTTGATACAGCGTTTATAACAATAATCTTAATTAGTGAGTGTCGTCTTTACATTTACATTTGTTTTGCAGGTTCAAAAACGTTTTGTGTGCACAAGTTGAATACACCTAATTATGTTTCTCTTTAGGCGTTCATTGGTTGTTTTCTTCCCTACATACGTCATTATTATGACACACAGAGAGTGGTTAACGACATGTGCGACTGTTTATCAGCATTGAAATCGATAGTACATTGAAACTTATAACATCGGTTTTCAATGTAGTTCACGAAATGTAAAACAACACCGCGAACGCGTTCACTTTACAGCAACAACAACAACAACGTAATGCCTGCCTTAACATATGTGGTACCATATTTTACGAATGCTATAAACCGCAAGAAAAGTATCATGCAATGTGTCTAGCTATTAACGTTCACGGTCAAGTTAGATTGGTTGACCAAATAAACTTTGTCAAAGGAGAAATTACCGCTGAAGTAGTACAATAACATATTTTGAAAGAGTGAAGCCCTTACCGCTAAATCGTTTAAGCAAACACGTCGCCCCACTTACTTTAGAATATAAGCAACGTAAACTTATATGCCAATAAATTGGGATATAGGTAATAAAGTTACACTGATCTAATCTTCGTGGATGAACAGTTGGTGGACCTCAGGTAATATATACAAACGTGTGTAATATGGACAGTTAAGAATCGATATCTGAAGTCAGAGGCTTACCAACTAACACTATATCCGAACTAACTTAACTTGTGACTGCGCGTTTAACGTTGAAAACGCAAAATTGAACAGGATATCTACGTACATTTGTATCTAATAAAAATCCGAAATTGTTATTGCATGTACACTGTTAATACTTTCGATTATAAAGAATTGACGGTTGTATCGTAATAAAATATACAAGTTTGCCTGTGTGCATTTTCGTCTACAGTTCGTCAAAAAGTATATATATATATATATAACACCAACACAAACAAGGATAAGTTTACACTATAAACCGTCTGTTCCTGATAAATTGGATATTATTATTTTTCCTTGTAGAATCATTGTTATCCAGTGCTTCTTGAAGAAAACAAAAACAAATGCACTCTACGTATACTTTTAAACTGGGGTACAGCTAATCACTTTCATTTTTCAAACAAACAATACTATCAAAACGGTCGTTAAACTAAAACAAGAAACACGGTTGAAGGAATGACACAGTTCGACAAAACGATAAGGCTAAAGCACTGAATGATCCGGATGTCGGTGTGTTCATAGTTCCGTTCTGTCAATGTCAACATGCTACATAAGGTGTCACCAGTTTTCAGTCGACACCTTTTCAGAAAACTCAAATTGTCAGTCAGTTTCATAAATGGCTAAAAGCGACACTAGTTTCTGATGTTCGAGAATATGCAAATCTGAATACGTTAACTCTCAGACAAGGGGGTCCTTTTTTACCACCATAAATGGGTCAAATGCTACAATTGTTACGGAACATGTTCGCAGAAGAAAAATACCATGAATCAGATGGTTACGTCTACGCCTAGTTTTAGTTTCGATAACTCTGAGTGGAAGTCTGGTTTTTTGCAAATGGTCAAAGCACTTTCAGACAGGGATTGTAATTCGGAAAACGTCGTCTAAATGTATAGTATACGCCCGTAACAAATGTTTATAATATCGTAGATTAACTTCAAACGTATATAATATTAAATGCATATACTATCTGTCAGTATCAACTGCATATAATAACAAATGCTGCGGAATCAAAAAGCTGGCATCTTACCGTTTGTGGTTTACAATATATGTTTACAACTCATCGGTTTAAAGCGACAAAGCAAACCTGAACGGAGTCACGTTCAATAAGCCAGCAGATTAAACCATGTACATGGGCATCCGTATCGTAAAACAACAGTTAAAATGCATGTTTGGCTTAACACGACAAGATGGTATACGTCACATAAACATCATCCAATAAACCTATAAAATGCATTATCTCCGTCACACAAAAGAAATAGTCTACCGTATTGCAATCTCACGGCTATAAAGCACCAACACAACAGCACAGGCATATACTCGTATACAATCAAAACGACAATGTAATTAATTCAAGCGAAATGCAAAATGCAAAATTTAAAAACATACTCATCACTTGTTATGTTATGTTTGTTAAACTAGTTAAAGCGTGTTTACCACATTTTACTTTCGCCTACGACATCTGCATGCATGGATGAACAAAAACGGTACATGTATATGGCGGGTTGTATAATTATGGAAATGTGTATATTTTGGCAAGTGGTAAGGTAGGAGGTAGTGAATATTTACGTTACTAAGGTAGATCCAGTACGTACTGGTCTCGGATTCAACATCTTTATCGTAAAGTGTGAATGATAAACCATGTAGATGTACAATAAGTTGACATTAAGTTGAAACTCGTTAGGAACTCAATAGACACAACTGTCCGACCGCCACTAGCAAGAATACCAATTAATAATTAATATATGAAATGTAAAATGGAAACAATGAGGACAATGCGAAGAGAGGCTTATAACAATTGTAATTTGAAGGCCTAGTGGAAGATTGATCTAAATGTCAAATGTACCCCCTCGCCAAATATCGTCAAAACCAAAACCAAGTACATCTATATCTAAAATAGGCTTAATGTTAAGTGAGTAGTGGTTCTGTTTTAGGCGTTAATATGGAACTGGTATCGAGTGATCAGTGTAGTTTTGGGAAATAGTTATATACGTCAAAGCTCCTTAAGATGATGGTTGAGGTCGGAATAAAAACAGTTATACTAATCTGACCGGAACGCATTAAACATTACCGATCTCATGGCTATCTTGATTTGTAAATTAAAATAACCTCCCTCACTTTAGTTAAATCTATAAACAAAGATGCTCATACATAAATAAAATAAAGTAAGTTACATTGTATCGGCAACGTTAACACACTCCGTAAACTATTAACAGACTATATGTAATCTAATATTACTTATACTGAAACTGTCAATCCATGAGGTCTCACCTTAAACGACATTGTTTCTTAATTAAACTACCAGCTGACTACGAAAGTGTTCTATATATATATATATCATGTGACGCTAGGTATGGTAACATCATTACAAGTAATTCGATGCCCCCACCACGCACAAACTGAACCCCAAATGATACGCCCTAATTATGTACCATTGAAAGTCCAGGACTACTCGAACGATCAAAGGTTGTTCAGTTATATACGATCTGAACCAGGTGTCATTATCAACGCGTTGCCAACTCCGAGATGATGAGCCTTTCGTGTTATGATACCTAAACAGCATCAGCTAACTTGTGTGCCTTAATGGGTTGGCATGAGTATAGTGTAGTAGTTGCAGACTCTATTATTTCCCTTGCAGACTCTAATATTTCCCTTACTGACTATAGTGTTTCCCTTACATACTCTACTATTTCCCTTGCATACTCTACTATTTCCCTTGCATACTCTATTATATTTCTCTTGTGGACTCTATTATTTCCCTTGCAGACTCTATTATTTCCCTTGCAGACTCTAATATTTCCCTTACTGACTATATGGTTTCCCTTACATACTCTACTATTTCCCTTGCATACTCTACTATTTCCCTTGCATACTCTATTATATTTCTCTTGTGGACTCTAATATTTCCCTCGCAGACTCTATTATTTCCCTTGCAGATTCCATGTTTTCCCTTGCAAACTATATTTCTAGCTGCACATATGATCAACATAACAGAAAAATATATCTCGACACATGCATCACAAGACGTACAAAAGTGTGTTCGTTTAAAGTTAATTTCTTCACATCCTTAGATTATGAAAAACGTCGTATATGAATGTGTATGGACATGAAAATGTGATGTTATTATAGTATTGACAAGCGTACGCCTACTGGAGAAGAACGTAGCGTGGTAAATAACAAGGTATATGTACCGATGAATAATACATATATGTAAAAGAATATACATTGCATTCTAAAAATGCGTGTACGAATGAATAAAGTTAGCTTCAATTACTGCTTCTGCGAGCCAGTCAATACTTTCCAGCGAGTGTACTTAACTTGTATAGATATACATTACATTAAGGTTTCCTTCCATACATGTATATTTCATATGTAAATATAAATGCCTACAGCAATCAACCGGTGCAATTTTACATCGATCTATATAAATGTCATTCAGAGTTGCATTAACATGACTAGTGTACACTCTAGTTACTAGTTTCGATTATATACGTAACAACCTTGAAAATGTAAATAGAATACAAAAGCTTACCTTTACTATAAACCTGTTTGTTATGTTGTTTTGTTTCACCTGGTTTTTTAACAGGTAAGGCTGAGTTCAATTGGAGAAATGACGTACGTATACATGTACATACAATCTACTGTAAACTTAAAGTTCCTTAGAAACAGATATGTTTGATAGTACACATTAGGTAAGTATCATAGATATGATAAACAATCTTAAAAATCAACTTAACTTAATTTGCATAAAGTTGTACGTATGAAAAGTCCTTTTAAAAACAAAGATCTAAAAAAGAACTACACAACTCGTAAACACATGCATAAATCGAATGTGACCTTTGTGTGTTATGTGATTTGATTGGACAAAAAAGTTAAGGCCTATCCAACCAGAATCATTGATACATATATGAAGGACTACAAATCCAAGATGGATGAAATCAGCAAATTAACATACGAGGGAAATCTTGAGTTGCTGAAACTGAAGCTACGAGATGATAACAGTCTCGCAACGAAACCTGATGAGGTAACTTATTCATTTCACTTTAAGATAAAACTGGTTTGTACTTAAATTAACGTTAGATAAGTCGGCATACGTAATATTGGTTTTCCCTCTCATCAAAATGTAATGGGTGGGGCATAACACATAACTGAGAAATATCCCCGTCTAGTAGGGTTTCGACGGTTTAAGCGGTTTTCGAGTGATTGACCTATTTTAACTAAAGCTATATTTTAAAATGCCATGACAATTTTAACCTGCTATGCAACCTCTATCGTTGTCATTTACTTAAATCTTCCAGCTAGTATCCTGGTGTATCCTATTATCAGTGAACTAAGGAAACAATCTTGTTTAAAAAAGAAAAGAAAAAGGAATTTTAACATTCATCTTTACTTATGTAACATCACAAAACTATTTTTTATTATAATAACAATTGGCACACTTGCATAACAGTTTACAGCACTTTAGATAGATTAAGCAGCCTTAGGTTTGTTGACGATGCTCCTATTACCGGACAAGAAATATGCAACTCGGCTAAACTTCCAACGTAATACTACAAACAATAACAGTATATTAACTTTCAACTGAAACTTTTTTCTCTCGTTTTTGATAATAAATTAACATTTTGAGACTAATTTCCGTCAAGAGGACAGTGAAAAGTTTCATTTCTCCTCAACTTCTTGACTTTAGAGCAGTAATTTAGGTATGTCCAGTGGTTGCATCTGTCACATTGACCCCAGTTTACAAATTCAATAGTGTATAATAAATGCATAGCATCAAGTGACAGTTTTTTACAAACACAACAAATGTTATCCTCT
>ENA-OREC01000512-OREC01000512.1-marine-metagenome-genome-assembly--contig:-NODE-512-length-15459-cov-13.670979_pt1 | contig 15459 bp, 12 predicted proteins | sample MGYA00248626_ERZ508543 | MGnify/ENA primary metagenome ERZ508543 (study PRJEB26211, sample SAMN05518279) | marine metagenome | isolation source: Puget Sound, Washington, USA | host: Bankia setacea... | reverse complement strand
CGAATAGGGACCTCCAGCTGTGCACTTACTTGAGCAACTAGCGAATAGGGACCTCCAGCTGTGCACTTACTTGAGCAACTATATACTTATACATGTACATAACTAGATACTCATTAAGTATTATTCGTTCACACTTTTACTTGATTATAATAAACTATGATTTTAAAGTGAATGAAATGTTATACTTATTGAAAAAGTATTCACTAAAACAAATGAACTTTTAAACGGTAGAAATGTGATGCAGTTGTAATAATTGAACATGCAGTATTTGGTTTGAAAGTTGAGTATTTAAGTATTTGCTGCAGTGTGTCATCTAAGCTTTTGCCTAGACCAAAGAATCGTTTATCAACTTAATATCTTCCAATTGTGTGCTCAATAATGGGTTTTATACTTGCTCACTCTATTTCAAGGACGAGTTTAACATTAAAAGTGCAGCCGCGGCTTAATGCTTATTTGAACAATAAGAATGCTATTCCCAAAGCATGGAGGCAAGAGTTTCACGCATTCACACACTTCCGTCGTCAGATAGTGCAATGATTGAGTATTGTTTGCCAGATGAATATACCTTAATGGCAAAACAAGTACCTTAGATTTCATGTCAATAATTACAGATTGGTATTGGTTTGTGTGACATGTAGCTTGGATGAATTGACCATAATTGTAAAACATAGAACGTTTTGACACATGCTATGAACTAGTGTTTTGTATTAGGCTGTATGTTACCTTAAACAAAAACAAAAGTGCAAGTGCATTTGTTGTCATACATTTTCCAATGTAACTACGTAACTTCAGTAAAGTATTATCTAAATGGAAATCAAAATGAAGCATCAACCGTTTGTTCAACCAAGCAATTGACTATAGTCACGTTAGTTATCCCAGAAGAATTCAACACGTCAGTTCATTATTTGAATTAAAAGCATGTACGAACTAAAGCATGTATTGCATTGGTTATTCACAATTGAAGGGATGTTCTATAGTCAACGTTCAGAGAATCTACATGCTATCTTTGTCAGCGAAACCTTTCAGCGTAAGTTCATTGGGTATCACTTATGAACTCGAATGGACTGTGTGTTAAAGGATTCAAGTGAATGGATGCATGCATGTACGACTAGCTTATCAAAGAACGTTTGAACAACCGTTTTATCTTTTTATTGTGCTATAGGTACATGTTGTTTTTCCACCCCGCATAATCTGTACTCGCATAATCTGTACCCGCATGCATATGCACGTGGTCATCATAAACACAAAGGTAACTTTCATGGTATTATTCCGGGGAACACCAGGTTTCATTACAATCGGGACGCTTTGGCATTTATTCTACGCACGAGTACGAACTCACCCGAGGCAGTTCCCATGGGTTTCATTGGATTACGACAATCCCGAAATATCACGGAAAATGTCGAAGTAGTACGGAAATGACCCGATGCAAAACCTCGATAAACGGAAGCATCTCGTAAATGGTTTAATGACCCAAGTAGAGATTTGAATGACGCTGTTCAAGGAATATGTCACGGATCATCGTCATTCACTGTCTCCTATCTTCATTACGTACACGGTGTTTCTGTGAACTGTCTAAATGGACACCAGTTGCCGTGGTTCTCTGCCAAAGATGCAATAAACTCATTTTACGCAGGCTTCTCTAACAATTTACTGGTATAAAACTTACTGTATTTGCTACTACTGATTTTGTATTCAGTGTCTCTATTGGCTATAATTGGTTTGATTGTTGACTTGATAACGTTGTCTGGTAAGCTGGAGATGTTCAACTGTTGTCTGTACTGTCATGATTGAAGGTTAGTCTTCGGTCTGGGATATAAACGATTCGTATAATGGTTCAAGAATTCATCGCGGACAAAAGGCTAACGAAAATCTCCAAATAAAAGCCAAACTAAAATAAAATCCGTTGCCGAGCTATTTTTGGATTTAACTTTATCGATATCAATTATCATTTATGCTAGGGATGATGTTGGTAAAGTTTCACGATTTCATACAGAATTATTTTTTTCTGCGAGTAAGATATCTTTCGTTATAACATCGTATCTCTCCTAGACATTCTACATATGCTTGGACAAGGTCAATCGCTCATGTGGAGTTATATACTGATAAACATTTCATCGTAATAATTACACTTTGTATACACCATAAATATACATTAATTAAACATGGCGTCCCTTGTGACTGTATCAAAGACTGTTTAGAACGGAATTCAAGGTATTAGTGTAATTATTGCGTGGTTCGTATTACTGAATTCAGGTAATTGGTATATCAGAAAACCTATATGTAGTTTCCGTATACGAGTTAATTGATCTTCATTAAGGCTTTCAATTACGCTAGTTAACATAAGGTAGAACCGGGTCAACCCAGTTTTAGTATTTTGCCATTGACACACCCAATGGGTATTGTTGAAGACATGGCAAAGCTGTTGTTCTTTGTATATATTGATTTGTTACTTTCTAAAGACAAACAACTACCATATAGTCGTCAATGGTGGCCAACAGGTATACGTATACATAAAGTTGTAAGCAATATCGAGTGTCAAGGTCGAATCAGTTGATACAAATAAGAGATTACAAACTGTTTATTTTGCAATATCATACTTGTTTATTTTTTGTGTTACACTTACTTGACCGCCATCAATTTTACACTGTATCAAGTGTTTGGTGAATCAAATACAGAAACGACGATGGTGATTTATAAAGTATATGCTGAATTAAATACCGAACCGACCAGAACTATGTATGTCTATAGAACCAAATACAGAACCGACCAGAACTATGTATGTCTATAAAACCAATACGAAACCGACAAGAACTATGTATGTCTATATGACCAAATACAAAACCGACCAGAAATATGTATGTCTATAGAACCAAATACAGAACCGACCAGAACTATGTATGTCTATATAACCAAATACGGAACCGACCAGAACTATGTATGTCTATATAAGCAAATACAGAACCGACCAGAACTATGTATGTCTATAGAAGCAAATACAGAACCGACCAGAACTATGTATGTCTATAGAACCAAATACAGAACCGACCAGAACTATGTATGTCTATATAACCAAATACAGAACCGACCAGAACTATGTATGTCTATAGAACCAAATACAGAACCGACAGGAGCGATGTATATCTATAGAACCAAATACAGAACCGACCAGAACTATGTATGTCTATAGAACAAAAAACAGAACCGACCAGAACTACGTGTTGCACGTCTGTTTATGCGTTCAACGTGTTTGTATCATGTTAGTTAACACTCACGTCAAAACGTAAAATACGAGGAGTTCTAAAATCAACCATTAATGCTACTTTCGCATCATTTTGTTATTATTTGAAACCGTCTTGTTAACACTTTGTTTCTATAGTTATAACAATTTCACGAACGTAGAACCTATCCTTCTATATAGGAATAACCACGTGTGCAGCTGAGGAAAAATGAGATTGCTCCATTTTTAGCAAACAACGAATGCTTCTGGCTATATGTATTTAGATTAATTAATGTTTTATGTATAACTGGAAATAGTAATGACCGGGTCATGTTTATACATTGGGAAACAGATACGTATAATGTATTTAATGAGTTTCAGCACAACATCTTTAAATTTGGAATGAATATAATACTGCTATTGTGACGTAATATGACCAATTAACGGCATAAGTACGAGCTCACAACTTCATGCTAACGGAAGGAAACATATGTTAAGTGGGAGTGAATCCTATACAGGGGCTCTTATCATAGCTCATAGCATGGTAGTTCTGTTGTGTTTAGGTACACTAGTAAATGTATGCAAGTCAACTAAGTAAATAAAATCGATTTTTAAGTAAATGACCTTTCGAAAACAAGTTTTGACTTTATTTCAAGAGGTCACTCGTTTGACATGTCAATCGACCTCAAATGTCAAAAAACATGTTCACACAAACTGACAAACTTGTGTACATGAATACATATTAATTGACAATAGACCATATTAAGCACATGTCTATTACTGTATCGTAAAACCTCTACACATTTAAGGTGTACAGGAATTGTATCCTGGTTGTTAAGAGTATTATATAACAGTATGTCATGGTTTGGGATTTATCCAACGTAAATACTGAGATTTAAAATGCTGAACTGAGTTTGAGCTTTAAATATATGAAAGAGAACTCCAAAATGATGAACCGGAGAATAAAAATGTATTTCGATATATTTCTTAATTAGGCTTGGAGTATACAATTGGAAGCTAGATGGTGAGCGCAAAAGCCTTTTAGCATGGTGAACATGTACACATATACTTACATATTAACATTAAGTGGGTTGGACACATGGTCAAACACGATATTAAGCAAAGTGGATTTTAAAATAACCCTAAATGTTGTGTTTTTTAATAAATAAGTATCAAGCTCACTGCCTTCTTTGCGTATGTTGAAATGTTCCGTTAATGTATGACACTACTCTATAACTATTCTTAACTGCGTCACGTATAACGCTATTGTTGCTTCAATACATAACTCAACCTTGTATGATAACTATGTGTATGTCTGTTACTGGGAGAAGATGAGGCTATAATTGAACACTGTCGACTAGTGGAGTACAGTGCTGAGCAATTGAACAGTCTACTCGTAGATGTTATCGTAATTTATCAAAACGAACGATTGATTTCTAGAGCTCTCTACAATTTGGTTTGATTAGGGGTATGCATATTCCTTTGATACGTTAACATTTGTTTTATTTTCCTGGTTTGTTGTCCTGATTTGTTGTCCTGGTTTGTTTTCCTGGTTTATTTTCCCGGTTTATTTTCCTGGTTTGTTTTACTGGTTTGTTTTCCTGGTTTAGTTTCCTGGTTTGTTTTCCTGGTTTATTTTCCTGGTTTGTTGTCCTGGTTTGTTTTCTTGGTTTATTTTCCTGGTTTGTTTTCCTGGTTTATTTTCCTGGTTTATTTTCCTGGTTTGTTGTCCTGGTTTATTTTCCTGGTTTGTTTTACTGGTTTGTTTTCCTGGTTAAGTTCCCTGGTTTGTTTTCTTGGTTTATTTTCCTGGTTTAGTTTCCTGGTTTGTTTTTCCTGGTTTGTTTCCTGGTTTATTTCCCTGGTTTGTTTCCCTGGTGTGTTTTACTGATTTATGTATCATATGAAGATATATAACCAAGAACACGCTTTCTTTTTCGTGTGCGAAATATGTCATTGTTTTACGTTTGAATAAAGTAGGGATTAAAAGCTGAAGTTTCAGATGGTATTTTAGCCCATATTTTGCTTATATAAGTATAATAATGTTCTCTCTAATTTAATAATGATCAAATTTCAATTTATTCTAAAACACCGTGTAGCCAACACATATGTGCACGTTTTGATACCATATTGCTTCTATAAGTATAACATTTTTTCTCTCTAACCAAGTGCTGACTTTCCTTTCGTGTGGGTAAATAAAGGGTTAACGTGCTCAGTTTCAGAGAGGTGTTCTATGTTTCAAAGAGTGTACACATTACCTGTATTCACTTGCAAACATTTGAACTTTTGATGCACATATTCAAGGTAAACTACAGAAATTTATTTTAACGTAAGTTTAAATAATATGAATTAAATAAAGACACACACACGTTTTTGTAATTTTATTTCAAATACCACAACCTCTATACATACGAATATCAATATCAAAAACACAGTTTATAAAATGAAAGATATTACATATTTCATTACCAATTTTCAAATTTATAACACGTGATATTCATTTGTAGATCAACACTATGTATTATCTTTACTTGATTAAGTGGAAATAGACATTTGTTACCAACATATTTCAGATCCAAAATACAAATGTGAAAGACAGTAAAAAATGCCGAAAACGTTAATATATGGTAACACTAAAAGTAAAACATGCCGAAAACGTTAATATATGGTAACACTAAAAGTAAAACATGCCGAAAACGTTAATATCTGGTAACACTAAATGTAAAACATACAGAAAACGTTAATATCTGGTAACACTAAAAGTAAAACATGCCGGAAAACGTTAATATATGGTAACACTAAATGCTCACTATAGTGTTTATAAAATTGTTTTGTGGAGAGTTTGTGGGAACAGTAGAAACAAATGTTATAAACGGGGCGTTTGGCGTGTTCGTGTGTGTTTTCCTTGGTAAAATATACATTGCTACAGCATTATCGATAGTGTAGGTAGGTTTGTGCATTTTAATTGTACTTTAAAGAACGTATAAATAGAAAAACTGAAAATAATACACGATACAAAAAGCAGCAAAGCAATGCATACAGTTATACGATAAGTGAACTTATTATGACGTAAAGACTCTGAAATGTACAAACAAAAGTATCAATATAAATGACATATATCTAAACAGAGATAGTTGAAATAGAGCTGTGTTACGGTTGGTCGCCTACAAATTGCATTCCACTGTCAAAGTAATTCTTAAAGAAGTTACAGAAATAAGTGGATGGCTTTTCTCCTTCATGAATCCATTTAGCTCTAGATCTTATTAGTTTACCTTCTAAATAATTTGTGCGTAACTCTTTTAATTCTTCGTTTTTTTTCTTCAATCAAATATGTATTCAAAATGTTTATGAAGCATTTCTATTTCCATTAATAACTTTGTCTGTTTTTTTATTGTCTTCATTTTTTATAACTAGCATACGATATGGTTTCCCTACGAATTCCCTTTAAAAGTGTCTGGAAAAAAGTTTATCGTCAATTACTAATCTTATATCTTTACTATCAATGTTTTCTATAGACACATTTTCAAACTGATCTTCACATGCATACTGTACTTTGATTCTGTTAATTAACTGTTTTATTTTATTTATATAGCGCGTATCCCTAAGTAGGGAATTATTAAACTTCCAGTTGGAGTAACCCTTATCAATGTTTTTATCTAAAACCACACTAAGAAAAGTAAGAGAATGATCAGTTCTATAACCGGGCAATATATCTGTTTTATCAACTTTTGAATATATAGTATTTGAAATCAAAAAGAAATCTAATCTCGCTTGCTTAACAGGATTCTGTTTTAACCAAGTGTACTTTCTATCTTCCATGTGGTCTTCTCGTCAACAGTCTATCAGGTCTAAATCAAGCATCATTTCAATAACCTTTTCTAGCTTTTGGATTGTTTAAATGTATGTTATTAAAATAATCTTTCTCAGGACTTAAAGAACTAAATTAAAATTTCTTCTGTCATCTTTTTATATTTGGCCCATATATACCAAACAATGACACATCAATTTTGTGTGTTGAAAAATGAAGTATAAGTAGATTTCCAGTATTATCCTTTTCGTTTCGTTTAAATTTGTAGTCAAAGTTATTATTGATCAAAATGGCTACTCCTCTAGATTGCTAAGAAAAAATGTTAAATTAGCATTCAACTCCCCAAATGCTTTTAGTAAAATGTATATCATTATAAGTTAAATGTGTGTCTTGTAGACAGTAAATGTTATACTGTTTTGCTTTTAACAAATTCATAACATCTCTACGTTTCCTAATATCTCCCATACCTTGTACATTCATAGAAGCGAAAGTTACTGTTCCTGACATTACTTGAAGTTTACTCTTTACATTGTGCTTGTGGTTTTCTGGAAGGTCAACCAACACCAACTGGAGCAACACGACTGTTCTATGTTTAACAATATACTCTTCACGGACACTGAACAAAGTAAAATACAAACTGTATTGACTTATCATCACAAACCAAAAGTAATTGTTTAAACTGCAACATAGCGTTTGAGTAAAATATTGTGCTTGTTTGAGAACTTTACAAGAGAAACAACAACAAAAGAAACAAACAAAAGGAAAAAAACCAACATCAACAGCAACAAGAAGCTAGAGTTAAATATAACAAAACAGCATTCACTCGATAGAGTTTTCAACTCACATACGTGTAGCTTAATCCCTTTGTTCAGAAGTATTTACTAGTATACATTTGTTCGACACTCATGTTGAATTATACATAGTTGGCAAACAGTCTTCCTCCTTATGTTCAATGTTAAGCTTTATGGTCTGTGAACAAAACAAGACACCCAAACTTAATGAAATGAAACTACACTGAACCCTGTATTTATCATGAATATGTTTTGTTTTCAAATGTTGAAACATGTTTGTATTTATAACAAGTGACGTGATAAGGTTGTTAAGATGTTTGGAAAGTTTCTGGTTGGGAGTTAATGCAATTGTCCCCTGTGTTTCGAGAAAGTGTTGTTCCGTTGGAATCGAGTGCCGATTTACAAGTCATGCGGGCTGAACTGTAAATGTGATACAAATTGCAATGATACCATCCCGATCATTTAGAGAAGGGTTTATTAACCAGCATACACATTGTGATGTCTGACCAACAGTTCCTAAACTAGGCATGCATTTGTTTCTGTAGATTCACACACGGTGTTCATCCCACTCAAGTTGTCATTACCACTAATTGGTTGACGATCAACAAACGCTATTAGTTCACTCTGCAAATGACAAGGAGATTTATTGCCGTGAAATAGAAATTTACACACTGATTGTTGCCGCAAGCGATACTGCTCCGTACGTCTTCATCTGTGATTTAAGGCAGTGCTTTCCCTCTCACGTTGTGTAAAAGGACATTCGTACCATCGATGTCATATATGCATTTTTCGATTACCTGACTTTGGTAATGTATTTTAGGGTCTATATCGATACATTTGAAAGTGCTGTCAAATGTCAATGTCATATCAAGTTTAACAGTTTCGTAGACCAAATCACAATTTCATTCTCGTGTTACATGAAATCAGTTGTTATAGTGAAGGATTGTATTCGCCCCCTGTAGGAAATGAAACGTGTCATCTGTCTGATTCCTGTTATTATCGTCTCTTTGATAATTTGCTGCCAATTGGTATACTAAATTCAGATGTCAAGTCCTGCTCTTGCAAATTACGATATAGAGAGCCTTCAATTTGTTAATTGTGCATTCCGGAGTAAAGTGGGAAGAATCAATAAACACGAACTTGTATTTGTTATGCTTTGATTTGTCTACTTATAACGTCTTTGAAAAATACGTTCCTCTGTAAATAAATCAAATGTACCTCACTTATACAAATAAATAAGAAACATGGTCCAATAGTCTGTAAGAATCATAATATTATCAATTATTCTTGAACGTATTTTCCAGCCGTACCCATTGTACAAAAAGAAGCTTGCCTAAAACTTGGAAGCACCGACGATATATTATGGTAATCGTTCCCTGGTAATTTGTTATTATCGCATGAACCAGATAATGAAATACCATTTAATCAAACAAAAATGAAAACTTAAACTTGAAATACGACAAATACGATCAAATACACAAGATTCGAAAAAGCAAATGAATTGACAGGAACGTTCACAAACAACAACAAAATGTTACATGCTTAACTCCTCCACCCGGAAATAAATTATATTGATAGTAATAAGGAGTATGACGTCACAAAAGCCGTAATATTTAAGAAATAAAATATGAATTACCGTTGTATATCGGCTCATTAACAAAGTCAAAGTCAATAACAGTTTGGAGTTCCGATGCATAGTGTCAAGTGTGATTATGTTAAGAGTACAATGCATTTTGTTCACGTGTTTAATGAACCTGACACAATATACACCATGCTTATGCTGGACAATAGCCAGGGTTTGTGAGGAAAGACACTTAAATAACATCGCGAAAGGAAGTTGTTTCTACATTAAAACATCAGTAATAACACCACATTGTAAACCTAAATAATGAGGTTAAACTGTTGCAATCCTTATATTAGAACAAAACGACTGAGTCACATGTATGCTTCAAAGAAACGTGTAAACATAGAACCACATAAATAGACACACCACTATTTATCCTGTTACGCAGATTTAAATATGTGTCTTCGTAAGATTTAAAGCTAAATGCATTCAAGTCTCTTCTAAGTGATATCTTTTGTTCCATTTTGAAGAGGCTGTTTCTGAGGAATGCAAATATTTTCCTTCGCCATTCGGCATCATCTACGTTTTGTCATTTAGATTGTTGTTAAAACCCAAGCTTAACTCTAGACCAGCTTAATAGTTGAGTTTTGAATTGTTAAATCCTTAATAAGATTATTTACCCTGTAGCCATGTAACGTCTATCATCATAATATGGATCAAAACTTTGAAAATAGACTTTTTAACGGATATTTATGTTTATCTTTTACATTAAATGTGTGTACTATTTACTGATGCAGCCGTTAATCAGTTGCAAACTCAGCATGACAGTATCTATTAGTTTGTTTTAATTTTATCCCATATGTCAACATATCCTATGTAGACAAGTTTTAAATCTCCAGCTATAAATTAACTAACCTGAATAGACGTTTCACACAAATGACCAACGCTTTTGAGACGTAGAGAAAGTGGGGGAATGAACATGCATGTTTACTTAGGGGCCCAATTCACGAGACTTTCATTTTTTAGAGCTGTGATAGCCACGTGGTCTAAGTCGGTTAGATAATCTTGTGGAATTGTATATGGAAAATACAACTGGCTTCGCTCGTTTTATTTCCCATATGCAACCCCACTCGTGATCTATCATATACTTAACAACGGTATTTTTGTGCTTTGTTTATACAGACAAAAACACAGATCATGTTAGAATGATGAAATAGATATATACATGAATTGAAATTAGTGCCAATGCTTGGAGACCAATGCTGTGATAGTATGAAAACTAAATCCCAAAATAGCTTTATATAGTGTTTTTTTCTCTTGGCTATTCATACAAGGCATTCCACGTGTACCATATGGTTTCAATAATATTGTATATGACAGCAGCATATGTTTCCGTGTCCAAGAATAGAAACATGCTGATTAATTCGACAGTTGTTTTGGTTTGATTACATTGTTTCATCCAATGATGCATGGTTTATGAGATAGACCTTTAAATACCATAACCATTTCTCTAAGGAGTAGGTGGTATGTTGTTGTACATTGTTTCGCTTGCCATTACATCACATCATCGGCATGCACTATTCAAATCTTTGTAAGCATACTTTCTTATTGTTGTTATAATTATTTATGTGTTTTAGTATATTTTCAGAATTGACGTTCTCGGCGGTCCCTTGATGAAATATACACAACTATAAGTGGTTCGTTAGAGGACAGACAGACCAAAACAACACATTCACCCAAAGGAAACAATATCAACAACAACACAAAAACGTGACTGGATATTTGAGCGACCGATTATTCTATGAACCTTATGAGACCTGAGTAGAACTACATTCCAGAAACCCAAACACAGTGAATAATCAGATAGCAAAACAAGCTGTCATTGACTGATACATAGCACCACGACCAGCTAAACAACTTGTTAAACCTTTTAGGGCTTCGGACTTTAACATTCATAGACAATTGTTAGGGTTTTGTTACATACATTCCTGCTCCATCATCGGCATCGGGAGACGCTTGGATACTCACGATGGCATTCACAGACAGCTGTATGTCACTGGCTCTGTGTTTGGTGGTCATCAGTATGTGTTCAGTAAGTGCTTTTGGGAAACCGTTCGGCGTTAGTGCGGAAGATGCCTTCAACAGACCGGGTGACTATATGGGCAATACGTATCAGAATTGGCGGGACGGTTTCAACAAAAGGTTTGGGGACGGTTCAGACGGGCTCGGGCTAAGACCTGCACGTTGGGTTGACTGGAGCCGGATCATTGGATCTTACAGAAAGAGAAATTTTAATTCCGGAAACCGACAGTTCGGCGTAGAACCGTCGTTTGGAAGGTATATGTGGAATTTCAACGATGAGGATTTTAAGAAGAGGAATGAATAGATAGCAGACAGATACGCCCGCCTCAGTGCACAATAACACCATCGACGTCACTATAGCATACTCCGCTAACTTACCAAATGTTGGACAAAATATTCATCAATGTTATTACTGTATTACAAATAAGTTTTGTATTTTAGTTAAAGAGATCGACTATCTTTTTGTAATAGTGCTACGATATATCTATATTAAAGTGTTCAGTTCGTAGTCTTAAAACATACAAATTAACTCCGAGGAAAAATTGAACGGATAATTGATATTTGAATTCAATTTTGTCATAAAAGAATCTCGGCAAAAAATAAGAAAAAAATCACGCATTTTCATGATAATCCGTGTCTTTAAACTTATGTTGTTTACACTATTTAGATCAAACCAAATTCGAATCGTTTTAACTCAAATTAAATATCGCTTGTACATACGCATATATACATTGTTGTTAACATAGACATTAGCCATATACAATTAAAATAATTTTAAAATCACGTGTTTGTCTCGATTTTGTCTTACGTTTTACCACAGTTTATAGAAAGATGATCGACGTTATAATTAGACAGACTCAGCCTACTATAACACTCAGATACACACATCAGAACATATTATATACAACCGTTACCGTTAGTGACACATTGAAAACAGAACGCTAATAATAAGATTATAGAGAATTTAGTCGACTATTTGTTTTCCTGTCTTCCATCAACGTTTGCGAGTACGGTCAAACGTGTGGGTGAACAACACACCGACATATTGAGTATAAAAAGCATTCTTAAGGACACAAAAGACATTGCACAAACCCGCCAGAACAACTCTTTATATATAGCAATCTCCATGAACTTTACACGACATGCAAAACGTTACCGTGCACACAAAGCCGCATAAAACCGTCCACATAAATAGCTCAATAGACAAATACGAGCAAGCCAACGAGAGCCTTTACACGCACAGATTTATCAACACAACACTACGATCAGAACTTCATCATGCAAACACAACATAAACATGTCCAGCGAACCAAACCAATAGGCAAATTCTTGTCTTATTCTAACTATAAATTTTTCGACAGTTCTTATGGAAAATTTAACTCTAGACTTAATTATATCAATAATTTTCATCATACTGTACACATATAACATGGAAAGGAATTAGTATAAGCAATTAAATTGCTTGTTATCCAATCCATTACAATCTTCTATTGTTGTACATGTCTTCTGGTGTTACTATAAACTGAATACAATATGTTTATACTAATAGGCAAAAACCCAACAACAGATACTAACGTTTACAAACACAACTTCCTTATAAAACAAATAACCATCTAAAAACAGTTAAACAAACAAATATGTTGGAAAAAGCCAGAACCCACAAGTAAGCCAACACAAAACAATAGACAACATATCTTTGAAAAAAGAATAAACAGCGTATATTGAATGACAAATATCTTCTTAAATACAAAACGGACATATCTCAGTTTTAAAATAGAACGCATCAACACAGATTCTTAAGACAAGTCCTAGCTTAACCACAGTTTATATACGTTGTTTGTATTGAACATCTTAATTCACACTAAACTAATCATCAAAACATCTCAACTGAATAAACCAACGGTGGATTAAAACATTAACGAAAGAAAACAATATGCTTTGAGTTGGGACATTTGGCCACAAACCGTCACCATGATACTATTCCATCAGCTTACTTACTAGTTAATTAGTTTTAAATATACAACTAACTGGGAAACAGAAAACTGTAATACAATGTATATTTTATGCCGCTCAGTTTATTCTATGCCGTCGAACTGTTGGAACAAATAACGAATGTACGTCGGGTATATCTGGGGCTTCGCGGGGTAAATATGATTGCGTGAAATTAAAATTTGTCATAAAAAATTGCATACAAATGTAGGCCAAAAGTCGAGTTATATGTATACAGCTTCGTCAAAAAAAGTTACGAAATACACGCTATTAAACACACACTCACGTCCAAGTAAATTCACCTTCACGACATGTCCATCGACAATACCTACATATACAAACTGGTTTAACAACATCTAGATACAACCGTCACCAACCCAAAACACAAAGACTTCGATTGCCAAGAACACACCAAATCAAATCCTACACATAGATCAGGGGCGTAGCGTGAGCAAAATAAAACTTACTCGAAATAGGAAATGGAGGGGAGGGGGATCCTTACCCGGAATATGTTTTCCAAAGAAAGACAAGACATTGTTGAGAACATTTTAAAAACAAGGACGCTAAATGATGCTTTCTTAAGCTAATTTAAATACCGTTTTGGAAGTTGGAACTGCTAAAGAAAATTTAAAATCAATGACGCTAAACGGTGTCTTCTGACGCTATTTGAAACGATATTTTGGAAGTTGGAACTGCTGAAAATTTTAAAACCAAAAACGCTTACTGGTGCGCTCTAACACTATTTAAAACGGTATTTTTAAAGTTGGAACTGCTGAGAATTTCTTTTGAAAATAAGGCCGCTTTAAGACGCATTCGTATTGAATTTGAATCGATGTATTTTTAATTTGGAACTGCTGAGAGAATTTCGAAAGCAATGACGCTTAATTGTGCAGTCCTGGACGATTTTTTTATTTTTTTATTTTTGACTCATTCAAGACTCTTTTATTTTCCCTCTCAAATTGAATGACATATCTGTACATACAGTTTCATAACAAACATACAACCATTATATTTAACATTTACCAAAGTGTTTAATGTAAATTAAAATAAATCTTTGTTTTTTTGTAACATAATTAATAAAAATAAAAGTGTTTTGTTTGTTTCAGTAAGGGGAGCAACCAAACCAGAACAATGTCAACATGGATTGTCTCCCTTATTATCAGTTCACGTTATTTAAGTTAACATACATCATTGAATGTCAATTTGCCATATATTAATAAGCAGAAAACACATGTAAAGCTAAAGCAACATGCCTCACAAAACAAACAAATTAACCACTTGCATAATTTATAAATGTGTTTAGTTTTAACATTTCTTATAGACTCTTTTTAATTATCAACTAAGGTTAGACCTGTGTAATGAACTCTATCAAGAGACCAAAATAAATTTCATACTGAACTGTTATTCCTTATCATACTGCCCATACACATATAAAATAATTTTACCCAATAGTCTAAAATGCTGGGGCCCATATTCGGTTTTTCAAAGATTGACTATATTAAAACGAAGATACAGGCAGTTAATTACACAGGCCCCGCCACAGGACATTTCCATAAGTTCTGAACACATTTTTTTTAATAGTATACCTTCTTTGACAAATTTTGAACATAGATAGTCAGATCTAAGAAATGTTTTAGAAGCATATTTTAAACATAACTAGTCGGATCTAAGTAGTGTTTTAGAAACAACAACAAAGGCAACATGACAGGAACATGTATGTTATATCTCTATTGCTGAACACGTGTGTAACTTCAACCATACCTCAAGTTTAGTTTAAAAACACATTATTTGCAGCAACATTACAGACAGATTACGTTATAGTTAGAGTATATTTGTCAATGTCTTCACCATTAAGAGACCTAAGGGCGCGAGCGCAGCGAGAGCGCGTGGTCTCTTAATGGTGAAGACAGTGAACAAATATACTCTAAATAAACTATTTTTCGACAGACAAACATGTAATTCTGCACGTAGGCCAACCCAAGCCACTCCCACTATTCATGATTTCCAA
>ENA-OREC01000511-OREC01000511.1-marine-metagenome-genome-assembly--contig:-NODE-511-length-15468-cov-11.360016_pt1 | contig 15468 bp, 10 predicted proteins | sample MGYA00248626_ERZ508543 | MGnify/ENA primary metagenome ERZ508543 (study PRJEB26211, sample SAMN05518279) | marine metagenome | isolation source: Puget Sound, Washington, USA | host: Bankia setacea... | reverse complement strand
TATATAACATAGATCATACATATAAGTAAGTAAATCGTATATAACATAGATCATACATATAAGTAAGTAAATCGTATGTTTCATGGTAATAGAACACAGTGAGTCTGTATTATCTAAACGTTAAGGCGATACATTTAACTTGGGATTTAGTAGCCACGTAGCTATTAATTATACAGTTTTATGAAGAGGCCAATGCCACAATCATTTACTTGTTATTGTTTCTTTCGTCACGTTGAATGCATATAATTTAGCACAAACAATCTGTTTTCAACATCAATCTCGGGTGTGCACATTCACACATCTGCATACTGTATGGTAACTTTTTCTTATTAACAGTAACCAATATATATATATTTATTTATTTTGTTAGAAAGTGCATGTATTTATACAAGTGCATGTGCATCCAAATCAATGTATCGTCTGATCTGTCATTTAGTTTGAAAGGTTTTAATTACGTCACAAAATGGCCATTGTATAGCAGAGACATTTTAGCCCTCCTTGTCGTCGCTGTGCTGGGCAGATATAATAGAATCCATTATGATTTCAATGCACTCCTTCCTCGCTAGCTCACATTCAATGCAATTATGCAAATGTTTCCTTAATTAGTTTGTTTGTCCGGCTGAGAAAATGTGTGTCCTCTCTCATCTTAGACTAGTGGGCAGGGAAACCACACTGATTTCATTCGCAGAGTTTATACTTGTCTCAAGATAAAACTTGTTTTCTTAATTTTACTTACTAAACTGTACGAACATTTTGTCATGAAAGATTGTCTCTTGGTTGAATACGTCGATATATTTTGCCACGTAACATCTAATGAAAATGCACACGTTTGCAAAAGACATATTTTATTCGGATATACATGCATTTACTTTAAAAGGACGTTAACTTGTGCCTCACTGTTCGGGTGCTGGGAGCCCGTCTTTAAGCCTTGTGGAAGTGTATTGGATTTCGTTTTCCTTCGGATGTCATTTGAGAATTTGCCAGAGGTCAAAATTCCTCGTGGCGATAGGTTCTTCTTAAAGCCCACTTTTTGTTATCTGATGATAAGTAATTGGAAAGACAATACAATACATTTAAGCCTGATTAATAACTGCTTAGTGCGTCACTTTCCCGTCATTGCGGTCCATAGTTTGTCCTTTTCGGTAGGTTATCGCCATAATTCACGCGAGATCTCAGCGACACGAGATCTGATAGCACCAATTAAATTCTCGTTCGGAAGGGAAACTTTGAGAGATAGCGCTCATATAAATTAATACTTGAAGAGTGAGAAATGGAATTAGAGAGGAGGTTCTTTTTCCTCCAATCGAACTTAACTATTTTCCAATGGTCAACTGTATGCTGTGCCCTATCGGCGAACTTCTTGGAATAAGTAAAGCAAAAATCGAACACTGTATACGTTTACGCGGCCGTTACTTAATTAAACATTCTGGACGTTTAAGTTTAAGATAAGGATGGAATTGCAGACGTGTTTTCGTAAATAGACCGTTGAAATGAACTTTACACTGATGATTGTTTTGGCGGGGAAGAGCAGAAGATATTCTCGTGAACTTTCCTGTCAAGTCCTTGAAAAATACCGATATACTATACAACGCAATTGAGATATTTAGATCACATTCTTACTATATTGTATTACTTAAATGCCTCAGTGGACTTTTGTGTCGGCGGATAAACGCAGACGATACTTATCTGAACTTTGCACTGAAGAGGTTTCGAGTTCAGAATCCGCATAACTGAAAGATACACTTGGTAACTAGTCGCATTTCGGGCTTTTATGTTTGATTTAGCAATGAACGTTGTGTTAATTCACCTGCTTATTATGTTTTAAACTTGATACCGTTTTTTGTTTTCGCTTGGTTTAAATGTATTGGTATTTTTATGACGTTACTGTATATTAGTGCAACACTCTTTACATCATTCAAGTACACGCACTTGTTTTAAATGGCCCATTTGCATTCCAAAATTCCAAACAGAATGCGTAGTTTATGTTTGCAGTTCAGAGAACAATTAATTGTTTTAAAGGCGGGTTAATGCACCTTTGCTTGTTATTTAGTGAAATATATGCCAACTTATATCAAAAATAGAATATGTTTCAAGTATGTCGTACATTTTGTGGATTCGATAACTAGTAATATTTGAGTACTATACTTACTTCATAAACTTAGCAGCCCTCAAATGAAAGTGTATTTCGGTTACTTTTGTGGATGAGTCCAGGACAAAGTAACCTCGTTGACATGAACATTGTTCTAGAGGTTGTGTCAGAAAGTATTATAATAAAAAGAATACGCAGCAACTCGGTCAAGTCCTCATAGGTTCGAAGAACATTAACCGAGATATACCTGCTGGGGTTGTTCATAGATTGTCTACTTTACTGGTTAACACTATGCTTAACACATCCGGCGTTTGTCTTTATATTTTCACTCACATTTAATATATACTGTATATGAATTATATATCAAAGGATACGTCAAACTCTTTATATGATTTATAGCTACAACGATTTTGACAATATATTTGACCAACGATTGTGTATTGAAAAAATCAAGCAATAGGCATGTTTAAAACTCGCGGTTATGTTTAATGACACTTATAAAACAACACATTCAGTACTAGATAAGCACAGAGTTCCACCCCGTGCGAACCACGTGACACAACACGTCATAGACACGTGTAAAACGTGATGAATTGTAGGCTTCACACTCGTGTCCTTAACCTTACCAGAACATAGTTAGTGTAAATTGGAAACAGCAGCGCAAATTAATCTAGAGTTTGTGAGGTTTTATCATTGTGTATTCAAAATATAATTGCTGTAATTGTTCGTAGCTATTTATCTCGTATGGTCATTCTTTTCTTTCAGCGTGGAGCCGGTTTTGGAGAGATATGAGTCCGCCTTGTTGATGATTGTTGGTTTTGGCGGGTTCTCAATCATCCTTGCTCTAATCCACAACGCCGTACGCAAACATATCTTCCACGATGAGCATAATCTGGACACAACGTTTGACGCCGGTGGTAACGTGAGTCTCAGTTTGACGGCAGTCACGGTGGCGTCACAACTCATCTGGCCAGGGGATATATTACACAGTGCCACGCTAACTGCAAAGGTGAGGAAGGACTCATTCATTCGGATTGTCATATACTATCGAAAACATGTATTGCTTTGTCTGTGTTGCCACCATAAACTGTGAACATTGCAGCAAAGTATCCTTATATATTTTAATATACGTATCGGCTTAAACAATGGCCGTTTGGAAGTCTTGACTAAGAAATAAGAATAAACGTTACGTATTTCAAGAACAAAAAAAACAACTTTCAGGGTTCCTTATAAAACAGGTTAAATACGTTTAAACTCAGTTACCTGTATTTAGTCAGGCCACGTAATGGTTTTCTAACATTGTGTTGATCTGATATTTACCAACCCTTTACTGTTTATGTTTTACAGAATGGTATTGCCGGGCCCTTTTGGTACGCCGTCGGTATCATATTCAACATATTCATATTCCCTATCTTTTCCGTCCAGTTTAAAACGCGGGCACCGGGGGCGAAAACATATCTTCAGGTAAGGCATCGTTCTAAACTAATCATTGTTGTTGTCGTCATCGTTATCATATTCATCAACACCACCCTTCATTCTCTTTGCCATTGTCTGCAGTATGATAGAGGACATAAAACAAGCATCAGCAACAAACCCAACACAGCTATATAGATGTATAACAAAACCAATTTCATGGGAGAGAAAAAAACACGCTAAAACATGAAAATACAGCACCAAATTAGTTGTAGTACAACGACTAACACTGACAACTGCATCTACACAATACAACATAGACCGCCCTGCGAAACTCAGCTGCCACCAGCAATCCAACATCACCAAGCAAACCAGCAACAACAAATACATGGTACTAACATACCTCGACTGTGTAAGCTTCTTATATTAGACAGAATAATTAATTAATGACAGGTATTTTGTATGATTATAGATAATAAGGTGTGATGTCCGATGTATATCAGGAATATTTAGGATTTAGAAGCGATGCATTGTTAAGTAAGGTCACATGTGGAACTGTAGAGAACTTTGTACACTGATATATTTTACACAAATAGACTCCCAAGTTGGCACTTTGTTTTGTATACTTATTGGTCCAGCAGCACATACGCTACACGTTGGATGCTACTACTGAATTTGCAATATCTATTCGTCTACGATATATCATTCAATTATTGAAAACTCAGTAAAGAGTTAAAAATGCATTTCATGTATCGTTAGAGTTCACAAAATCTATGTCGTTCGTTCAAAACAGACTGAATATTATCTTTCAGGTCATACATGCGCGGTTTGGTCGTAACGCGCATATTGTCTTCTGCTGTTTTGCTCTCGTGACGAACCTCGTCATCACAATAGGAATACTTCTAGCCGGAAGAGCAACCATCCAATCACTAACCAGGGACGCCTCGGATGAATTCACTCTTCTTACTATGGCAGTGTTGTTCGGTTCTTACTCGTTGATTGGTGGGCTAGGGACTACTTTTTATGTTTCCTACTTTAATGCATGTCTAGTGTACGTTTTGCTGATAGTATTTGTGGTTAAGATTTGGCACAACACAGACGAAGAGCACAACGCGATTGGAAACGTGGAGCGGATGTACGATGCGATCACATGCGTTAAAGGACCGGAAGGGAACTTTGACAACAGTTACCTTACCTTCCGTTCTGGTGTCGCAGCTCTCTTTGGTCTCATCGAGGTGTGTAAATGACATTTAATCCTTTAAATATATAGCATATGTCGGTACAGAGTTTTGTTTTAAATGCACAACATACACGTATTATTTTAAATAATGCTTTCTTAATATAGTGACAATAGTTTTGTACAAACGTTGTGTCGTCTTTCTTCACATTATTCCAGAAAGGTTGCGTGAGATCCATATAAGAAGAGTTTATGATCATTAATTTCTTTTTAACTTCACTTTTTTTTATAATTTATTGATTTCATTGACAGGTGTTTGTGTCGTCAGCTGTGACTTATTGTGACCAAGCCTCCTGGCAAAGTCGTATAGCCGCCAAACCAACACAAGGCGTGATGGGCTTCTTGTTGGGCGGTCTTATGTGGTTCGCCATTCCCTCTACCATGGCAACGACAACCGGATTGGCATATCTGGCTCTTAGCGCCGAGAACAAGACTAACCTTCTCACGCATGGGCAGATTGACGAAGGTATGCCCTAATGAGTTTACCTAAGAATTTAAACAGTCTCCAATTACAATACACGTTTGCCTCACGACGAATGTGTGTCTCTTAATGAATCTCCTTGTGTATATTGATAAAATGCCTTACGTAAACCAATTTGTATTTCATTTTAACTTTTAAAACATTTCTGAATATATTAGAACAAAACATCGCTTAACATACTTACGCAAGTTCTACTGCGCTTGTTACAGCGTTTACATCGGACTGCAAGAATCGACTGCTACGGTAGGCTCAACTGAATTCTTCTTAACCCCAACTTGTCACAAGCTTAACTTTGCAAATATGGGTTTGATGCTAAGCTGTACTATGAATGAACTAAACAAGATGCACATGAATGAAATGAGTACGCAAGTTGTGAACATATCTCAAGGGCAAAACATACTGATGAAAACGCCAAAATATGTCATTGATTTATCACATGTTCAGCAAGCCCTTTCTAATTAAGGTCTTGAATGGTGTCTTGGGGATGGCAATTATTCCTCCTCATGTCAGAATGACTGAGTTAATGTAACATACATTGGGAAATATCATAGCAGACCATGCTACATGTTCATAAGAATCCTATAGTTTCATAGTTTAGGATTGATTTAAACTATGACTGAACTTGAACTTGTGCTCAAACTATAAATAAACTATATAAAAAGGTTTTGCTTTATTTGGTTTCATTGGTATATTAAAGTACTTAACGCAACTAAAGACGTATTTACCACCCCCCCCCCCCCCTCCTATATACACGTAAAACGGATCACATAGGAATGCTTATACCAAATACCACTCTGAAAGTAGTCGATTGTACTGACTACATGTACTTGTAATAACTGACATGGTAATGTTCACGATCACGCTTAAAATGTATATAAAAAATCCATAATATTGTAGATAATTACATACTATTGTCTTTATATATTTAGATAGGGACACTCATGTATATATCTGCAACATATCCAATTAAAAGGGATAGTTACTGCAGTTACAATTACCAGAACATGCTTTTCTTTTTTTCTGACACAAAATGAAAGTACGGATTGTTTCTGGATCATTGGTACATTATCATATTTAAAACAAATGTCTTTGTGACACGTTATCTGTGTTCAATGATTGGTGATCGCTTGTGAGGAGGCTTGTATCTATAATGACCGTGTTTTAGGTTTAGTGACGCCACTGATAGCTGAGACGGTTCTAGGCAGCGCTGGTGGTATACTCGTCCTGACAATGGGTGCAATGGCCCTCATGTCTACAGGCTCTGGTGAGGTTATGGCCATGTCCTCTATCATAGTTTACGACATCTACCAGACCTACATACGACCTTTCAGGTGAGAACGCAAAACAGAATAACAATATGAAATCACGCAATTGGCTAGGCGTAGAAACCAGAATTTATGTCTGCATATTTATATTGTACAAACAGGGAGATATAATAATACACTCAATCTTTTTCCTCATCACAGGTTGTGAAAAGTATGTAGCAATTTAAGAAATGAAACACCTAAAATATACACGCCTATACAATTCCAATTTGGAGTAAGGTCTTTGGTTATTTGCAATATGTTATTAATTTTAGTAGAATAATATACAGTACATGCGTGTATTTGGATATGGCCAATTCTACACATCAGGTACACAAGAGGGCTAGAATTGTTTATAACGTCACACACGCTCGTGATTATATAGGTTTGCTTTCATCTCCAGAAACTGGCTTGATCAGAATCAACAGTACTATCGAGTATAATGTGCCTGATATTTAGGTCGATGGTGCTTTCCTCCTTCTACATGTCTACTACAGAATCATTAGCTCCTATTTAGAAACCATTAAAGGGATATGCTGGCCTTACAACCATTAAACGGTCATTCGAACACATTATACACGTGGTCGATGGTGGCATAGGATAATATGCCTTGTTTGAAACAGGTTTTTTTTTCACTGAAGTTGAACATAATATGTATGTTCAAAAATACAATTATGTATGTGTTAGTCAAAGAAAAAAGTACAACAGGCAATAAAGATGAATACTACGGTCAACACGGTATATGATGTCAATGTTTTATAGAACGCACACCGAGATTTGCGATTTAACCGAAAATACAATAGTATAGTTACACCCGTCCATTGTTCGTTCATTACGTGTCCGAGAGTTCTTGGTTCATTAATCATTATCAAGTCTCTGTGCAGAATATTCCACGCCGTACCACAATCTTATCTCGAAGGTTCAAATGCTGTATGAAAATCATGTCTCCGGAATTACGGTCAGATCTCGCTCAATATGGATTTAATAGAAATGACCGGTTCAACAAAGGTCTGACATGACTAAGGAATTAGGACAAATCATGCTTTCAATGTACAATTAGTAAACCTGTACTCGTTGTGAATGAAAACAGAGAAGAATAAATAGTACATGTTTGTATCGTCTCTGAATGCTCTACAAGAATGTTGTTCATTTGCATGTAAGCTGTACAATTACTTGTGTCTAGTGTAATGTAACTATTGAGAAAAACTATATTTGACGTGTGTATACGATTGCGTCATCACGTTGAATTTCAGAGTGTTACTTTGTGATAAAGAGAATCTTACAATCTGTGTTTTTGCTATAAACTTTTTTATCAAATTGGTCCGACAAAAAACGTTCCAAATGCCTTTCTTTAAAATCATTTCCTTGAACTCATTTAGTAAAAGTTTATACACAATACATACTTATGTAAGATATAATATGCGTTCGCGGCGAATTTTATATTATAGTTACAAATACTAGATTCAAAATATGTCCAATAATATAGTTTGCAAGTGTACACGAGTTCATAGCTTCTTTTAATGCCAACTCCTGACCATACAAAAAAACAACAACAGAAAAATCTCAATCACACATGGCTCGCTACAAAATAACATGATACATTCTTTCTCACACGAACTGTTTTGTGTCACGGATCTGCTGCAGAACACTCATACATGTACAAACTGACACAGATGTACATATGATATAATAAATACATGCATATGCACAATGAAACAACAGCGACAAATCACAACGATTCATGTTTGTGCAGATGTAGTATGAGTATCTAAATTGTTTATATCCAATATGGTGGAATGTTAATTCACAGACTGATTCTGCGTGCTTCTTTAAACTGTTGACGTCACGATTGCAAATATGTGATGACGTGATGTTTCTGTTTCACGTCTGCTTTTCTTGTCTTAGATACTTTTATCACAACTACATGTCTTATCAATGGATATTTCTGGCTAGCCTTGTTACAAGATGTCTGCTCAATAAATTTCCAACATGGCGTATCATTGCCTGTTTACTCACATTTGCACACTTTTACGTCCTCTAGTTACAAACACCAGGTCCTAGTTTGTAGTTTATGTTGCATTTATTACCAACATCTACAATACCAGAGTATCTAGAACAAAATAAGATTGAAATAAAGTGTTGTAAAAAACAAGAGTATTTTTCGGACATGGGATTTCGGACAATAGTAAATGTAAATTATGTGATAAAGAGTGGCATTTACAGATTGTAGAGGCTGAACTGGATTGTTTCTGATTGATATATTAACACTGGGCTCTAATGAAATAAGGGAACATAAGAAACACCATATAAGGAGTTAAACATGGTTGCCAGGGTTACCGTTTCCACAAAAGCTCACATTGGTAAAGAGCAATGCGGAAAACATGTCCCTTTATAATCGATTTTTGAGGATATTTTTAATACAACGTTGATTAAAGTAACTATCAAAATTTAAATGAATGACATAAAACAAGCATCAACCTAAAGCAAATTGGAAACTATGTGCAACATTATTAAAAATAAAGAAAATTACCGTTCGTAGTAATAATACACTACAGACGTAACTTATTTGTCGATGTGAAATATGCAATACATTGGTAAATGTTTCCGAAGAGAGAAACTTCCTAAAATTACAATATATAGTTCGAGAACGACAACAAAACAACCATCGGTCAATCAACCTTACTGTGTAGTTTCTTTGACATGGTTCTGTGTTGTATGAGCGTCTCAAACACGCACATTTTTCTAGATATGTTTATTTAGTTATTATCCTCTTTATATTACATGTCGTTTGCAGACGTGGTTTGACGGAAGTGGACTGTGTATTGTGCGGAAAGAAGAAAAAGGACATCGTCAAGAAGAAAAATACAGCCAACCAGTCTAACGGCCGATGTGAATGCCCGGATGTGTCGTGCTGTCAGCCATGCTCAGACGATATGAGAGCGAGAAGTGGGCAACGATCGAATGGGATCAAACCTCCATATGCGTAAGAAAAACATACATTGTAAACTATATTCCGTAAAAACTAAAGCAACGTATTCAGACTTGATGTGAATTCTAATAAACGTTCAATTAATTATTTAAGGCAATCACTCAGTATATTCGTTTATCAGCTTAACATAATTATCATTAACACTTTGTAATGCTTTTGAAGACGATTTTAAGCTTACATTTTGTATCAAGATTTTGATAATATGGTTCTCACGTCAGCCATTACACTATTATATTTTAGTTCCAATATATTAAAATCTTAACTACAAGTACATGTACACACACCATGAAGTGTCGATGGCAAACCATGGTATCACGTTGGGTCTATCTGGTCAACCAAAGACTATCATCAAAAAGTATTTCATCAAAAAGTCTCATTTTTTTTTATTTTAATACAAATCCATCTGACGATCTTCGTCAAATATAGCTAACACCGTGGTTCACACTAGCGCAGATAGCAACAATACTATCAACAGAGAATGAACTTAAATTCAAATACATCTCACGATATAACAAAACAATAACTCTTCAATTCATATTTCAGTTGTAAGACGCATGGACAATACCGTGAGTATCAGGACAGTCTGATCGGGTTCAAGGACTGGTGTATCGTCATGGTTACCATCTCGATCATCCCTCTGGGCCTGGTGGTGTTTGAAACTGGTATAGACCTGAACTGGATCTTCTACAGCGGTGCCATAGTAACTATCCCCTGCTTCCCGCCAGTTATCCTGTCCATCATCTGGGTCAAGGCGACAGGAAAGGGTTTGGTGTCAGGTGAGGACGGATTGCAGTGAAGCCTTTAGTTAACCAAAACCATGTGTTATTCTTTAAAGTGAAATGGAACAGAAAGTTATTCAACTATGAACACGTGTTCTTGCAAAACATACTAGTAGGGGAAAAAGTCCAATATGTTATTGAAATGAACATTGGAAAAAGCAAACAGAAATCATTCAGTTTACGTGTATGCTTACACAACACAAAATGCGAAGACAGTTTGTATCTATGTAATACTTGTAATTTTCAAAGAATCACAACCGTCTGTTGAATCAAGAGATGCTAAATGAATCAATAATTCAATTTACAAACGTGTGTTCTTAGATTATAACAACACCAGAGCAGTTAGTCACGCTTTAGATTAAATGTAAGTAAACGAATGCATATTTTAAAACGTGAGGAATAGGGAACTTGTTTCTGCAAAGGACATTGGTCCTACACAGCTTTACCAAACATAAGAGTCGACTAACACTGCGTTGTGATATAGTAATTAAGTTAAAGTAAGACAAACAAGGCTATGAAAACTATATCACTTCCAAGACCACATCTGATCAAGTGTTCTCTAACTGTTTATTAGACGCGTGGGTACAATAAGGGAAAACAAAACAATAAAAGTTTATAGCTGTGATAGGAAAGTACACAACCTACAACTCATGTATTCTACAACAGGTTTGAAAGTATCGTTGATATACAGTATATTCAATAAAGGCCCGTGTTCTACTCTAGCTTCTAATATTTAGAAGGTCGTTGCTCAAATTTGATTATAGGAAATACGTTTATCGAGATATCTAGATTTTACGACATTTTAAAGACATTTGAATGTTAAATACCGTTTGCAAATTGGGATCTAAACTACCCTTAATATTGTTTTAATAAAAATAGTACACATCACTCGTTGAATATAGCTATAACACGGCATTTCCTGGACAACTTATACAATACTTTCATGTAATCAGCGAAGCAATCCTTTGATACAAAGTGGATATATTTAATCAAGTGACATTACATTCTCGGTTGTAATAGACAATGATGATGCACTTCTCTGATTAATAGCAAGCTTAGAATAAATGTTGGTACGAAATTGTAAAATGATTGCTCGTTGCTACGTATGCTGTTGTTTAAAGTCGGACGACATGTATCGTTAGTTAAAATGAATGTGTATATTACGTTTATTACATCAGTCTAAAACCGAAGTGAAAAGTTTTTATGTCTAAGGTGATAATCGTAAATGTATTCTCTATGTTTTCAGGAGGTTGTCTTGGACTGGTTTGTGGTATTACAGCGACTCTCGTTGCCGCCTCTTTCTACGACGGTGGCTTAAATAACTTCCTACGTAACACAGTCCAGGATTACGCCATCTTGGCAGGCACCGTTTCCAGCTTCGGGGCTAGTCTTCTGGGGTGCATCATTGTTTCACTGTTTACGCACGAGATCAAAAACGTTGACGACGAAAACCAAGAATGGCAGAAAATGTACGATATAGAAAACCCTTTGAATCCATGGGAGTTGAATTATCGCGAGGAACTAAAAGGCCTTGAATACGATGGCAAACCGACATTCGAACAAATGGCGGCCACTTTCAAAAAAGCTAAAATGTTGGCATATGTAGGTGGCGCTGTATGTATTACTGTGTTTGCTGTCATCATACCAGGCATTATGGCAATCTTTGAAAAGATGGACCTGACCCAGTTCTCGTTCTGGATATGGGGAACCCAAATCTTCGCTGTTGTTATGGCAGTGATTGTAATAGTAGCACCACTCACAGAGGAAGTACACAAGATAATGAAAGAGTACAAGAAAACAACGCACAAAATGAATGGATATGGACAGATGAATGTTATCTCCTTAGAAAAACGGGAAACAGACGATAGCAAAACGCCAATAACAAATGTTTAATGTTGTTTATGTAACACTAATATGAGGTTTGTTTGACATATATATAGCCAATACGTTTATAACGTGCTTGTAAATACGCATTACAAAGAGGTGAGTTATAAACTCAGTCCGTTTATCAAATTGTATAATGTCTACCTCTTTTTGTATGCAGCACCAACGCAGTACAAACATATAAATGTCGAAATATTTTCTTTGAAAATAAATAAACCAATTTTACAGCAGCTTTGAGCTTCAGAATATATCGAATTACCCTAGATGGATTTGCATGCTCAAAGCTTTGCACAAGCTACATGTTTAATAGGAAGTTGTTGGTGCGGATAATTTAATCTCTACGTACAGGCATATTATCAGCTATGCAAGTACGTTCAATTAGTGTTTGAAAGCCTCAAAAACGGTTCGAGGCAAATTTAGCAGAGATCGTACAAGTTAAAGAGATTCAAACATACACATTAGATAGCAATAATTTAGTCGTCTAGGAAATGATGTAAATCTAAATCAATTACAAACCCAATATATTGTTCGTTTACACGAGTAGGACGAACTTGTGTTGTTTTCAACATCATTGTGTGTGAGAGAGTGTTCTTGTGGGAGCAGTTGGACAACTGTTCTTACCTGAAGGTGATGTATGGCTGTGTTTCAATGTGTTTATGTTGTATCTAATGTATTCAATGTTATCAGTAGATTGGTGTACATAACGTTTCAAGACACCAGCACTGTACCTTTTACCCATATAACAGTGTAGTAGGTTTTACATAATACAGACGTATTGTATTACCACATGACCTTATCCTCATCCACGTCCAAGCTGCATGAGTCAAACCGGCATTTTGTTTAAAACATACAACAAGTGCATTGTTTTGATTTGTAAACCTCTGTTATCTTTTTTGAAAACGACAACACCAAACACAGTGCTACACCCTTGTTAAGATGTGTACTCTATGATGTCATATGGGTCAAAGTGTCAGACGGAGTATCATCCACGTGTATTTACAGGTTTATTAAGCAGTGTTTTAGCCATTGTCAATGGTCATTATAAATGCAATGTGACGCCATGTAGTATTTTATATTACTCCTCATGGATATGGTTAATGTTTATGTAAAATGATTATTGTTGAAATAGACTAGGTCTATGTTGAACTCGTCTTCTGTTATTCTTTCCAAGGCAAACTAGCATAATGAGGACAATTTTCAGCGCCAATATTAATGTGCGATTATATGTATGCGTGACTTTTGCACATTGATCTAGGAGAACAAAGAGGTGAGCCGAACCGTTTTGAGATTGTATAGTACACTTTATTGACACAAAGATCATACCATACCTATCATATACATGTACCAGTATATATACATAGCACCCTTAACATACATACACTTGGAACACAAATCTAGGAATAAAATAATAACAATATAGCAAACATGGTGACTGACCAGTATATTAATCATGGATACCGTTGTACTAAATCAAGTCCACAAACTATCAACGTGTACATACATTATCCTTTAATCAAATCAAACGCCGTCAGACAGTGTTCATCTAAGATATTTCGTTTTAATTGAATTGAATGTTGCCTTAGCTTTTATTGAACTAATATTGTCAGCTGTTTCAGTGATTATGAGACACAATGTAAATTGCATAATGGTCGTCTTGCTTGAGTGATTTATTAAAACAAAACTATGTTGTACACCAATTGTAAACAATTCTCAAGAACCACTGTCAATCCTGACTTAAAACACAACCTAAATAACTCACTCGCCGTACATGGTAATACAAATAGTGACTATCAAATACACATGTTCTTTTGAAAATGGATGAGCTGTTAACAATTCGTTCTTTTATAGCTCAAACTGGACAGTGTTGCTGTTTTTGTCACCAGCGACGGATTTCAATGGCAGCGAATTGCCACCCTTAGCAAACTCATTGTCATCTGCTGTTTCATCAGACGACACTCCGCTTTCGTTATCACCCTGGTCGTCATCCAATTTGAGCACCTGATGGCTGGACATCATGCTGAGCGTTCTTTTCATGGATGACGTCAGTGGTGGAATGTAGTCACGTGGTACAAGGTAGGCGGAGAGGTTGAAGAGATCGAGGAAGACTTTATATCTGTCGCTGAAATCAAAAATTACATTCATTATAGAACACTAGCAAAACTCCAAATAAACAACAGTTGTCAAAACCCTATGCACACGTATAAATGTCACACCAGTGCACAGTTAATAAGAATCTAGGCAAACAATTAGTGTGCAATCAATATAATTCAATGACCACTATATTTGTGGATTTCGAAGGTCATTTCAGTCACGTATTGAGAGTCACATAAATAGGTTTATCGTGTTATATATTTGTATACATTTTGTAATCAACGCATTCAAGTTCCAATGACGATGTCTTTTATGACAAAACCACGAAAGGTATGCGTTTGACAGTGTCAATGACTATTCACAATCAGTATAAGGTAACTAGCAAGTGTGTACGATGTGAGCAGCTACTAACTAACCCAACATAAATACACGAGCAGCATTAAGTGTTGGTAAAAGCAGGAGAAGGTAAACACTGTGTATGCCTACCAGATTTATTTGCTTCACGATCTCAAGCTGTCAATATGAATGGTTAAAACAGATTAAAAAACACTATAGTTCCGATAAAAATACTAACACTGTATATCCGATAAAAATACTAACACTTTATTAAAGGTATTAAAGAAAATAAGTGGTGTTAATGACGTACCTGTCTTCATCTCGAGCGATCTTTACTGTATACAACTAATGATAAAGGAACACAAAGTATAATAAGATAATTGACCCATGAACCCTTACCTAATAGTGGACCTAAGATACTGGTACCCGGACGAGCCTCCAGTCCCTACTTTACTTCCTATCATCCTCTGTACCATCATTACGTGGTTCGCTGTAATAGAAGCAAAGTGTCATTAAGGTTGTACCATAATGAGGAGTAAGCCGTGTACAAGTCTAAGAAAGGGGACGTCACTCTCAACATGAAGTCTAGCATTTATCATAACCATTGTTCATTGGCTGACAAGAGCTGCATATTTAATTTTAATAGTATATCATTATCAAATATATAGCCAATAACTAAGTTAAGTTATAATAGTTACACGAGATCAATGGTAATACAACAATGTGTTATGACGTATCGTAAAGCGTCCTAGCTGTCCAACAACATCAAAGTGCTGGACTAGAAAAAATGTACCCACTGGCTGATAAACGATGACAAACATCATGTCAACACAAAACAACGAAACAAATATTATTTTCATTAGAA
>ENA-OREC01000510-OREC01000510.1-marine-metagenome-genome-assembly--contig:-NODE-510-length-15472-cov-15.274894_pt1 | contig 15472 bp, 6 predicted proteins | sample MGYA00248626_ERZ508543 | MGnify/ENA primary metagenome ERZ508543 (study PRJEB26211, sample SAMN05518279) | marine metagenome | isolation source: Puget Sound, Washington, USA | host: Bankia setacea... | reverse complement strand
ATATATTATAAATAGAACTTTTACAACATGGTCCCTTTATCATTCTTGACCCTGAATTTACAGAAAAAGGAGTTGTTTGTCCCCTTGATTTACCTAATTTAAATAATATGAAATCACTTTTCAACTATATAACAACATTTTTTAAATTATAATTAAATTGAACAGTGATAAATGCATACACATCATGGCTAGAACACACAATGTAATATACACTCACCCAAAATGAAAACCGTAACACTGTTTATAATGGGATTTACTATACCTGAAATAAAAACACCTGTACCTCACAAAGCAGGAAATGAAATTCAATCATGTGTAGGGATGTTAAACTTTATCGGTTGAAGAGTAAGTTTATATAAAAAAATCCAAATGAAAGCATAGTATCTTTCTAATTTAAGGCCATGAATTCCCTTATATATGCAATACAAAGCGAGGTAATTAAAGAATTTGAATCTTTAAAGTCTCAAATCTAGCTTTTGCATTTTGGTTTCATAAAAAAAATCTTCTTTTTTTAGTTTTGACATACGTTTCTCTCAAATGGCAGCTAAAAGAACATTTGGTCCTATCAAGCAATTTATTTCTTGATAAACTGTCTGTTTTCACTATATGAGTTATCTCCCTGTTATGCATGACAAATGACTTTTAATTTAAGGCATATTATGTCCTTTGTTATGTGTCCTATTTTATAGAGGCAGAGTGAAATACATTGATTTAATATTGTGTTAGCTATTTGTATTATAAACGTGTAAAGTTTTCATTTTTGGCTCAGTATATAAACCATGTTCATACATAATCAATAAGATAAACCATGTGCTTACAGTATTTTCCACAAGATAAACCATGTGCTCACAGTATCTTCCACTAGATAAACCATGTGCTCACAGTATCTTCCAATAGATAAACCATGTGCTCACAGTATTTTCCACTAGATAAACCATGTGCTCACAGTATTTTCCACTTGATAAACCATGTGCTCACAGTATTTTCCACTAGATAGACCATGTGCAAACAACATAAACAGTAAGATAAACAGTGTGCACAGTATACTTCAATTGATCTACAAAAATGCTAATTTCAACAACATCTTAAAGCGCAATTTATTTTTTTATCAGCCTCAACATCAAAGCACACTTATAATCCACATAAATAATAACTTTTTTTACAAATTCTGCAGTCATTTTTTAAAACATTTCCTTACATTAACATTCATTCATAAACACAATATCAAGATGTTTAAATACTGTAGACAAAGTAGCCCCAAGATTGGATGGAAGACTAGTAAATCAAACACACAAAATTGTAAAATCTGATAACGGTGCTATCATAATAAATTGCTAAAGGTTTATTTCATTTGTAAGTCTGCACACATTATTGATGAGCGGTGAAAGTGGTCTAAGTGCTATTGAATAAAGAAGTAGATAGAACCCTTTCCATAATCACTTACTGTATACTATAGAATATTAGAAATGGTAAATTAATTATACTTGGTCAATAACTAAGAGAGTTAAAATATAAGTGTCGGATTGTTTTTAAGGGGGAGTAACCATGGTGATGGCAAACTTGTTATGTTTTGTTTCCATGCATGAGTACAAGGTTTCAGGATTTCCAAACAGAAGTAAATTATCAATGACACATATTTATCAAGACCAACTAAGATCACATCCTATCTGCAATAAATAATAAGCTGTATAGATGGTGTAAACCAAACTTGTTGTAACTACTGTTGTATTCTATATATAGTTACAACAGTTTCCCTTATGCTTTCCTTTCAACCTTCAATACAAACTCAAGACACTGATTATACTAAAATTTCCCCCCAAATTGACTATAATCTAATGCAAATTTGGCAGTTTAGTAAAATTATTATAAATACCCAAAATGAACACTTTTAAAACAACAATCAATTCAAAATCCTCTTTAAATGCATGACAAGAGCTTGGTATACAAACTGCCTCATTACTGTGAACACCTCGAAATTAAGATCACGTTCTTTCATGGTATGTAAACTTAGTAAAACAACCACCATCTAACACAATGGTGGTCTAATATAAAAGTAAAACAAGTTACAACTAGGTATTTATAATATAACATAAGTTGATAGTTACCCAAACAAGTAAATACATGGTTTTAAACTTAATGCCCATAATTTCTGCAAAACACCAAGCACTTTGCAATATCTTGTGAACCTGTGTTGTTCCATATATAGATCAACCCTGTATTAACAACACTTGTCTAAAGAGATCACCTGTCTAGAAAGATGACCTGTCTATATAAATCACACCTGTCTATATAAATCACCTGTCTGTATTTCAACTTGCTCTAGAAGACTATTGGTTGGCTGTGTTTAGAAGGTTAAGACTGCAGAGGTATAACAATGACAAAATGAACAGAACTGTCACAGAGTACATGTCAAAGGGAAGATAACTCCATGTAACAATGCTGAATAGTGGTAAATACTGCCGATCACTTCTTCAGATATCCTGACAAACGTCGTGGAATGTTGAACTTCTGAAAAAGATTCAATAGAAATGTTAAATTTTTAAGACTGTTAGGGTTTAGCAATTAAAGATGGACTTTCGCTATAAATATAAAAAAATACATATTCATCTGTACTTCATAGTCACAGAGTACTAATGAAATAATGCCCTGGTGGAATATATAGACAACAAAACTGGATCCTATAACCTAGTTATCCTATACCCAAATCATTAAAAAATAACATTTGACGGGTCATTCACAAAATATTTTTAGTACTTGCAGGCAATTTGAAAGTAGGAAAACCAATGTTGTGTAGTTGTTTTTTGTTTCAAACCCAACACAGATTTCTTCATAGGAAGCATTTATTTTAATATATGTTTGCTAATTTCTGAAAAAAAAATGGAACTAAAGGGTGTCTTTAACATGGTATACTGTATGAAGATTTATGAAAGATCTACAATGTTCTAAAGGTATATGTACAGTAACTCTTCACTATCAAGGCCACTCAAAATTCAGACAAGCTGGAGGCCATTTCATAATAGTGTCTCCAAGGACTTATATCTTACCTAAGTTAAAGGACTGACCAAATGTAGAACAGAATATCATACATAGGTACATGGAGTACACAGTATTGATAGCCCATAGCTAACAACAACACTATCTTATACTCATTCCATTGTAATTGTGTGTACTATTAAAGAAAATATACCCAGCATCCTTGTTGATGTTTATCAATTCTGAAATTGATGCATGTCTCTTATCTTACACCAAAGGAGAAAACAAAGAAGGTTTTGCCCACCTCACATGACTAGACTTTGTTGTCCTTCCTCATTGATTAGACAAGATTTAAGATATTCTAAGACATATGAAACAGTATCAAGTGAATGTTTTCCATTCTAAAACTAAAGATCAACTCTATGGGTGGATCACAATACCTAATAACTGGTGGTATCAAGGCATGGAAACTACCAAACTAAATCATTTCAGGGTTATGTAATATAAAACCATGGCTACTCTTTCCAAACTAGAAACCTCCAACTTATGTTTCATTCCACAGTACCCTTAATTTCAGTTTGTTCATGCACAACCAACGTTCATGCTAGATTTCACACAAGTCAAATCAATGTAAATATAAATGTTTGTAAAATCTGCACTATCTAATTAGAGTAAAAAACAAACACATAATGGAGTTAATTTGTGAAATAAAGAGCAAACAAGGGAAACAAATCTTGTTGAAAAACTCATATTTGTAAATTCAACTAAAAAAACATTCCTTTACATGTTACTAAAAACATTCCTTTACATGATGTGTTTTTTTACAAGCAACATTCACAAGCATCCATAATTAAATAAGCATACCGTGTAACAATACAAGATAACTACTGCAATAACTCAATGTTTTTGGATAGGATATAATATTTTTAACTGTTCAAAAATTTAGATACACACAATGCCCCCAAAAATGTGTTCTCTGAGCTACTTACAACATATTTCATGCTACCCTAGTCTCATATCTACAATTTTCAATGGTTTTTATGTGGATAGATTTTAGATTGTTTGAATTGTGCAGATTCAGGGTACAAACAAGCAAATTTCGAGAAAATTCATATCACCTGCCAAAATAACAACTCAAATTAAAAATATAGTATTCATAAGTTTTTACTGTTTGTTGTCTGCAACCTGTTTATTTTTGTCTGTATGGGGTTTAATGCCATTTCAAAGGTAGTCAGTCTTTTAAGGATCTACCTGGGTGTCATAACCAGTGCTTTCCTCAGATCTTTGCAAGCAACTGACAGGTTTCCCACTTAGTCAGTGGTAGGAGGCAAGTGACTTCACAATGTGCCTTTGGTCAACTTTCCGTAGTCCATAGCCTGACGGACGGAAAGAGGAAGGATGGACAAATCAATATCCCCCTCCAAATCTTCGGCAGGGGATAATAAAATCTGAAAATCCATTACCAAGATATGCGTCCGGACAGAAAGTTTATCTGTCTACTATCTATATTAAAATGTAAAAAAAGGGCCATAACTCTATTTCCAATTGGTGCAGTGCAACCAAACTTAATGTGAGCGCTCCTCATATGCAAGTACATATTCCTGTAAAATGACAATAAAATCATCGGACGGACGGACAAGGCCAAAACAATAATCGCGTTAGTGTAGTGAATTTTCATGCAGAAAAATAAATGATTACAGTTAATAATAAAAGGTGTCTGAATAGTATTAGTATCCGGAGATTCATGTTATAATGGTTACAAGTCTAATTTTAAGAACTAAAATCTCTTCTAAAAACAACACTACTAGCAAGTGCTAAATCCAAACTAAGGAGGGAATACTTTCATGTGATTTCTTTTCTAGTACATGACACAACACCAACTAACAAATGCAGTAATAAGAATCATTCCCTATGTTCCCATGTCATCTAAATTGCTATTGCTTCATGCCAGGTAAACAAAAGTATAAGTCCTACTCTTTAATGCAAATCAACTTGAAGAATGTACTTCTATACATAGCTTGTAGAATCATAGAAATTATATATTAACCAGATGGCATTTCAAGATCACCTTTATCACACATTGATTGACAAATTATCTACATGTTCAACCTAAATCTGTGTTCATATATTCCATCGGAGTTGCTTGTGGTTATAAGGTTAGAGGTCAAAGGTTATGAAGGTCAAGGTTACAAGTCACAAACATTGTACACTACCAACCGTACTCACAAGTTATTTGTTCAGCAGCTATAGATAAAACACAGAAAGCACGTTAGTTAGTCACAAACAAAGCAACAAGAATGACTAGTCACATTAAGGTCTATATTTGAAGCAAACTTTATAGATTTTTTTTATACATTACTAGTTTAATTTGATGTTACTACAGATCAGACTGTTTCATATGTCAAGGTCAGTTAAAAGTTCAATTCATCAAAATGTCAATTAGCAAAAAACATCAAGGTCATTGTAAAGGTCATCAGAAGGTTCAAGGTCAAACTAGCTATCTATAGAATCATCTGAATGTTTTGTATACTTAAACGTAATATCAAATCTTGCCATCCACGCAATTACAATATTTGGTCTCATTTACAATATTTGGTCTCATTTACAAGCGTTGGTCTCATTTACAATATTTGGTCTTCTTTACAATCTTTGGTCTCATTTACAGTCTTTGGTCTCATTTAAATATTTGGTCTCATTTACAATCTTTGGTCTCATTTACAATTTTTGGTCTCATTTAAAAGCTATTGTGGTTCTTATTTCAGACAGACCAGAATGACAAGTTAAGAACTTTGCAAAAACAACACTACACATAAAGGTTATCAATGTTCTAGCATATCTTCTAAATCCAGACGTATACAGACTATGACAATGACAAATATGTTACTAATTTGTTACACTGTATAATGTGTATGTATATATTAAAGCCAGACAATATAGATAAATGATAAAATACATATTTCCTGGATGCACGATGAGAAAAGCTTTAATGATCGATCGATCTATCCTTTATTTATCTTTTTCAAAACACATTCATTTATTTTTAAACAAATGAAACTATATTATATGAATGTGAAACTATTACTCGTCAATCTTTTTTGGACCTAATGACATTGATTGAGTGACCAAAGCACAGTGTAAAACGCATGATGTGATGCACAGTGATACTTTTTTAAGTCAAGGATTTCTGCATCAATCTATGTAGTCAGGCTTTTAAAGACATAAACTAAACTTTGAATTTCTCCAAATTCCAGTGAACAAGAACTTAAATTAAGCTTATTCATATTGACTTCTTTACATTTCAAATGAAAAACTAAACTGTAATTTATTTCTTAATTCCACAGATTATTTTTGTAACAACCTGTCTCATCGAAAAAGAAGCTATCAAATAAAAGGTTGCATTAAAGTTAATGAAAAGTTACTTGAAAAATACTAGACAAGAAAAGCGATCTAAATGTACTATTAACCACACAACAAACTATCAGCACACTGTGATTGGAATTAAGTTTGTGCAAGAAAAAAGATGTAAAAAAAGAAGAGGGAAAACTTAAAAAGTATTTTTTCTAGAAAAGATTGTAAACTGAATTTAGAAAGAAAAATAATAATTGACTGAACAGGTAAATAAAGACAAAAATGATGCCCCTCTCTCCTGCCAAAAAAGGATATCAATATAACAGATAAACAATCATAAAAACCGACAAGTTAGGCAAGGTGATGTTTTTAAATCAAAGAAGATGAAACAAATTAATGGTAAGTTGCAGTTGTTTTTAACTTTTAAGTTTCTTTTAAATCTAAACTCTAAAATACTCAAAGTGAAATCGAAATGTTTCCTACAAATGAATTTATGTTAGGTGTTGTTGTTTAACTCGAAATGTTTCCTACAAATGATTTTAGATCATCAAAATTGTACAATAATATAATCAGTAAAGCGAGGAGGTTATAGTGATAGAGGATCTAAGGAGAACGCCTGTATACCTTTTCCAGCCAACGCTAACAGAAACAAAAACAAAACAAAGCAAACATTCTTAAAATCAGGTTATGGTGCTGCATTCAAATAATAGTTCCAGTTTGGTTAATTGATACAGTATAAGGTATTCCACCCAAAAACTTGTGTGAATCATTTGTGAAAGGCTATTTTTTTAATATTATATTTTTCGCATATTCCATTATTAACAAACAGATTTTTCGCAACATAACCTGTTGTATGTTTTACTATTGAGTGATGTCTCATTTACTTTTAAAAATTAAGGTCAAGGTTGATTTTATGGGTGTAATACCTTAAGGCAGCATAACACAACAAATACAGTTAAACTTCTTTGGCATCTCAGTTTGGTAGATAAGACAGAAAATTTACTGTATATTCAAGCATACATAGTAAAAGGTTAAAAAATAAAATAATATGTTTGAACATGGCATACTACTATTGAGGTTACAGTAAAATTCAGGTTGGAGTAAATGGCAATCATTTTGTCAAATAAACCAGGTGTTTTGTCAGGTACAAGAACAAAAATACTGTGCATCTAATAATGGTTGTGTCTCAAACCAGAAAATTGTTTTTTATAACATTTGGTTTGTGACCTAGTTTTGCATGTAAACCTACCACATTTTAAACGAAGTATTGTCATTCTTTCTGAAAAAAAACCCTGTTTGTTATAAAATGAGAAAAGTTGCCTCAAGGTATAGTTAACAAAGTACTTGTGCATGAAATGTTCTGTTTGAAGCTGAATTAACCGTGCTCTACCAGTCCACAAACTGAACTAACAAGTGATTCTTATGTTTGTGCATTTGTGAAGCAGGTTATTAGGTATGCTCAATCCAGGCAATGTGTGCCCGGGGATGCTATAAAGGGAATCTATGTCCCTAAATGTTAAAGCATGAGGTAATATACAACATTGAATACGACAGATACAGGAACTTGGAACTTTAGAATTCAAGTAAGCAAACAGTGAAACATAAAACTGATATTAAATGACATCAAGTGTAAGATCGTATATATATACTGAACCTAGATGCACTCGAATGAAAGTCACTAGAAACAAAGAGGCCCCCTACATGAAGATAGCATTAACCAAAGCTTTAAGCAAACATTTTTGAGAGATGTACAAGCATTATTTCAAGCATTTGCACATTGTCTTTTCCATAAAGCTTGAGCCATTTTGTACCATTATTTTTGGTGATTATTCTTGATAATTCCACACTTTCTGAAACACCAAAACACATTTACCAATTTACAACTCATATTTTGTTGTATTAGTTATTTTAAACAATGCTATCTTAGGCATGTTTTCAAAAACTTTACAGACTGCATAGTAGTTTAACAATTGAAATAAAGAAATTATAAAGTTGTAGATCTACCTAAATTTATTTGTGATAAAAGAATATTTGTTTTTAATTGTAACTTTTATCTCAATTTATTACATTATGGAAAAATTAAAAAGACCATAATTTTTGGGAAAGAATTAAGCTCGGGGGAAATGTTGAGGTTTTGGTATATTTGGTACACAACATTAAATACAGGAGAAGCAAACAGTACAGAAGGGTCACAACTAAATCCATGTAAAAAAATGGATACTGACAACAAAATACAGTTCTATTTTATTTTATACCAAGGACAATTAGCTTACAAAATGTGATGTGGGTACTTCTAGTTTTACTATTTTTACCATTTTAATTTGTGAGGTAAAATGTTTCGGTACATGAAACCGCTGATAACACAAGTAACGTAAGAAACAGCCGAAACATAAAAAAAACACTGATTTTTTTAAAAGAAATCACGCTAAAAATGTCCTCACCTCAGCTCCGGGGTATCTTCGAGACAGAAACTTTGCGGGAAGTTCGCTATGTTCATCATCCTCTTCTCCTTCACTTTCTTCCGTCACATACTGATCGTCGTCATCATCATCATCACCTTCGCTTTCATCATCACCATCATCACCAAGGTCAGCGTTATCATCAGCAATTGCTTCCAAGAGAGCACCAGCATGCTTGGGGATTTCTGTAGAGAATCTTACACGGGATTGATTGTTGGCATCCGTTGTTGACTCATCCTCTCCAGAATCTGGAAAATCATAAAAACAATAACAAATTGCATTAAAAATAAGTAATGTCTAGCTAGCATGCTAGGTTCTAAAAAAATCTAACAATAACAATGGAATAAGATCAAATGTTAAAATCCGAGATTCATAAGGTTTCAGTGTTTGAATTGTAGTTTATCCAAAAGAATTAATGACCCGTGTTATGCAAGCTTCAATATAGTTCAACACAGAAAAGATAAGAGACAAAAAGTTCAAAGAATCATAGGGTCTTGAAAAAATAAAATTATCAGAAAAAGTGTATAATTAGTTTTTGAGGCAGAGCGTAGTCCATTCAGCCATACAGCCAAATGGTTCTATTATAGAAAGTTTTCATGATAAAAATCCAAACAGATTTTCAATAAAAAGCCGAAACATTTAAACAGATTTATTGCCTTGGTTCATCCAAATTTGGAATGGTTTCCAATGTCTACACTATAGCAACAACATTCTTATAGCAATGATGGCTAAACTTTGTCACAACGTTTACATCACCACAAAATCTCAGATGAGTTTGAAGTTTATTCAGGTCAATCTTTTTCATTTTTGGATAATACAGAAATGAAGTACCCAACATTAACACTATTTTTAACATGAAGTTTGAAATAATTTATATGTTTACAATGATTTCCCAATATACATGTATATAGGTAGTTTGGGGTGCCTCTGAAAAACTTACAAAATCTTTAAAATGTATTTAACAAAATCGATCCTTATGTTTACCTGAGTAATCCTCAGAGTCCTCGTAGTCATAGATAGAGGCGGAGCTATGAGGTTCATCTATCTTAGATACGAGCTCAGCAAGGTCAGTGAAATAGGCCAGTCGGGGGGTTTTAGGCTGCAAGAAGTTGTACAAATAGTTGAAAACTGTTGGATAGTTGAATAATCACATTCAACGTCTGTAGGAAAACAAATGCTAGCACGTTTCATGGATATGACCGTGTGACCACATTCTTTCATACTCACATTAGCTCAAGGTTGCCATATTCCATCCTTAAATATCACTGGGATAAACAAGTACAGAAGTGTTGCAATTGACTTGTTCATTGACATACTGTGAATTCATTTTTTGTGTGTGGAGATTTTTATGTTCTGATTATGTTTTCTCTTGTCTACATTACTCAACATTTAAAGTTATAAAGGGAGAACTGTTGTATGTGTTCATGGAATTATAATGGAGTTACTACAGTCTTCTGTTCAACCTTTAAATATTTCCAATTCATTTAGCTGTAACAGGAAGTCAACTACAAATATTATACTTTTCTGTATATAATTCATGTTAAAGACATACCACATCTGGACTAGTGTGTGATTCCATTTTACGTTCTGCTTGTCGTTTCTCCTGGAAGAGTTTGTTGATGAGTCCACCTTTATCCCAGCCTTGTAGCATCGTCTTACCATGCTCATACCCAACATCCTGAACACACCAAAGGACAGTAAGTTTCAAACAAAAGATCCTATCATTTACTTCAATTCATTCATTTCTGTCATGGTTTCTGCTGATATTAAAGTGTTCTGTGTTGTTTGTGTAATACATATCGGCCAAGGTCATCAGAAAGTCAAGGTCATCTTAATGTCAAGTTCACCTGAAGAACAAGGTCAACTAAGTTCGAAGGTCAGAAAGATATATGAAGAAGGGAAATCTAAAATTACAATTTGAGTAAACATGAGTTAAATCAATAAATATTTTAAAAAGTTATCATCAATAGTTTTTAGTGGAGTCAAAATGACAAACCATGACATTAAAGTGATTTATTTTCTTCAAAACAGCAGGCTTGTCCTTCGATTCATTTCCAACCAAAACGGACACTTACAGCAATTTCGTCAAAGGATCCAAACTGTAGGGTTCCATATTTGTCTATGGGTGGTCGTATATACTCGCAGTAGTCACTGGTCTTCACCAATTCTAACTGTCTTATACAGCTCACATAGGCTAGACGGGACTGGATCTCTTGCATGTCAGGTACCTACAAAGTTATCAAATCAAAGACCCATAATCGGAGCTTGACACAGTAGGTAGAACCCCGACTAGTAATAGGTCAGTCATGAGTTTGAGTCCCATCAATGACTTCCAGCAGATCAAGGAACTTTTACCCTGGTTATAAAGTACTGGTTAGTTTCAGGAACATATTCAAGTATTATTTACATAGACAAAACAGATTTTTTCACATTTCATCTAAAATAAATAAGAATAAACATATAGGCAAAAAGTGACACAAAAGTGACAAATTTCCTACCCTGATGGGTGCTGCCCAGGGATTCCATCGTTTCCATAGTAACCACCATCCTGACAGTTTGTCTCCATAGTTAGTGAGTTCTGTATCATCCACACTACCAACATCCACGGCAAATATTGACTGAACACCAAAACTTCTCATTACATCAGCTAAAAATCACAATACATATAGGATCTTCCATGAGTTGTCATTTTATATAAACATTTATTACACGAGTTCAAGAATAGGTTTATTAAACAAGTCTATTGAAATGACAATGAATTTAAGATTCTTTTTGATAATATGATAATAAACAAACAAAACAGCAAAATAAATTTGTATCGATCAATGTTATGACGTCATTCTGCTATAATCTTTACAACACTGATGATGTCATTTCTAACATTATATTGCACGCATCTAATATGACTTTATTCGTAATGGTTATATCACACTGAAAACAAGCAAAGTTATGTGATAAAATGTTAATAGTGCTGTCGTTTTATGCACAGTTTATTCCTTAACAATCATGCATTCACAAGTCGAAAGCAAAACACTGTGGGCTATAACGGATTCTGTAGGTACAAGCAACATTAGGGGTTTAGTACAAAGGCCCCTAGTTACCCACTTCTCATGCCCTATGAAGCCTTTGATACATGGTTCACTTTTATCTCTATATGTTTAAGATACAAAGTTATATCCAAAGTTTACTTATTGACTTCCAAACCTTCTGAATATAGTTTAAAACAAAAACAGCAAACAAACAATACAAGCAGTCAGTAACGTCATACCAGGTAGATTGTTTACGTATCCGCCATCCAGGAGAAGATGTCCGTCTACAGGATCACATAATGGAGGTAGATAACCTGCCAGGGACATACTGGCTCGTACATAACGCCACAAAGAACCTGCAACATATACAACATTGTACAAATACAGAATGTTTATTGTACATGTAAAAAGTACAGGTTTGACACCTTTTTATGGAAACCATTTCTGGAAACATCATACTCTCATTCATAACAAGCAAGTTCTATTTATTGAGAAAAGAAAACACACAACAAAGATGCTCCATACTAATATAGGGATCCGATCATGAACATTCCTCTTATCCTATCACCTGACGCGTGGTTTTAGATGTAGGACAAGCTGATGTTTATAGTGTGTTGTTTAGTTTTTACCATATACCCCATGATAAGCTGGACGACTAGAGTATCAGATCATTGTTGTGCCCTGCGGATATTCATATTTTAGTTTTTTCAAGATATAATTTTGGGCAACCCTTTAAACCTTACCATGTGTGTGTACCCTCATCTGGGAGGCGTTCAGATCTGTAGTAATACAGAAGAAAGGAATCCATAAATCCTCTATCTGTCTGTCCTTGAAGGTCTCCTCTATCCCCTCATTAAAGGAACTACCTGTGAAAAGAAGAACACGCAGTGGTGTATGTGATAATTAATGTGATATAAGATAACACTAACACGTAAGGCATGTAGATACAAGGCATGGGTAAGTGGTCGCGATATTGAGTTGGTCTTAACAGTGTTACCCAAATAAATTTAAAAAAGGTGGTCTGGAATCATTTACCTGTAAACATTGAGGCTACAGGATAGGTCAGGTCAAAGATCTTCTTCACAATAGACGTCATTTTCTGGAGAGAAAAAGAAAAATTCGTACATTTATTAACAAGCACTCATTGAAATGGCCCCACCATATTTTTGCTTAAATAGCATTTTGACAACCCATTAGTTGTGTAAATGAGGGGAATTCTGTACTTAGTGAGATTTTCTGGTTAACTGACTTACATAAACAGTCACACATAATACACTTGAACCTAATCAAGCTTGCTGTTTTCATGGCTTGCAATCTCAAACAAAATCAATGACAATCACCTAGGAAAACAGTTTCATACGAGCAGCCATTAAATGTAATGGTACTTATTGATATAACAGTTCACAAATATACAGAAAGCTTTACTGGAGTTTGGAAACAGTATTCACTTTAGAACACATTTAGGTTTTCATCGGGTTTAACTAAATAGGTGTACACTTTGTATGTTTACAGCAGAATAGAATTTCACCAAAGCAAGCTGCTTAAAAGTCTAAATTATCAATGGGTAAAGTTTGAATTGCAAAAATGGTTCAACAACACCTTCTCACACCCGGGCATTAGCACTAGACATACTTGGATTAACACAAGATTGACTCACCATAGACCACTCCCTCGTCCTCTGTCTGAACCGTGTATGGTCCACCTCCTCACACCAGGCCGCGCCCATTAACGCTCCTATACTAGTCCCGCCCACCATGTCTATAGGGATCCTAGCGTCTGTCAGGGCCTTAATGATTCCAAGGTGTGCTAAACCTCTGTTGGTGAAAGTAATAAGGAATTGCTGTAAATTCTTGGCTTTAAAGATAACTAGATCAAACACACATATATAAGCCAACATATTTTAGATAAGAAATTTCGATCACAAACAGCTGGTTCTAATATAGATAAGGACAAGTTTTGACAGTCCTGAGAATGATATAATAGCAGAACTTCACAATTCATAGCTACATTTTCCTACATAAATGAACACAAAGTATATACATAATTATGAACCTAAGTAAATAAAAGGTTATACTACATGCTTTGTATATCTTCTTACTGGTATATCAACATTTGAAATGAGCTTATACTCAGTCTAACAAAACCATAAACAAAATTGATTCTTTTGAATTTGTGACAACAGGTTTGATTGGCTCTAAAAGATTTTAACTACTGTACTCATCCAATCAAAAGTTACCTTGCTCCACCTCCTCCCAGGATTACACCAATAGAAGTGCCTGTTAGAAAACGTGCCAGTCTGCTCATGTCTGACATTCTATCTGCAATTGTTCTACTCATTTCTTCATACAACTCTATCTATAGAAAGAAACAACAAAGACATATGAATATAACATCTAATATTCTATGATATAATTAGACACTATGATTGTCAAGGGGAAGAATCATGTTGAGAACTTCTGTGTTACTGTGTAAGTGGGGATCAAGCTAATTCACACAAAGATTTCAGAGTAGAATTTTTCCAAACAGGGTGGATTTCTTTATAAGAGAAAAAGAAGAAATCCAATTAACTAGTGCAAGGCCTATTCACCCCCACCCCCCGTCCTTCCCCTTTATTTCAAAAATCTAGACACAATCCTGAAACTTTCCCTTTTGATAGCATAAACGTATGTTTTTTTTATGCATATTCATTTTTTTTGTTGAAAGATAAATTCACGCATTCTGTAATGACATCTACTACCGTATATTAAAATAATTACATTTGAATTATGATCTTTGGCTAATTCTTCAAATATAAACATTTTGGAGCCCACTGATATTATTTTTTTAGAGTCCGTGAGTATTAAAATTGTTCTATCATTATACAAACTCAGTGAAAGCTACACAACACAGGAATCATTCACATAACAGCTTAAACCTCAAGAAACTGAAGGGCGATCAAATCTCTACTAGTCCTGCTTATCAAACGGTAGAGTACAATTGAAAATTTCTTATAGATTTTAAAATCACAACTCATCCATTATCCACAATCGTTGGTCAGGACGATAAGAATAGTAGAAATTGGTCATGCCCTTATAATGCTTCTACTTACAATTTTCTGGTGTGATCGTTTACTGAAGACTCGTTTGGGGCAGCGTATGTGGTGATGGGAGGAGCACCATCCGCGAGCATTGAGCCAGTTCACTGTGCCTCTAGGGTAGCCAGATTCCTCCTTGTGTATCAGGACAAGCTCTTTCTGGGCTCGTACATCTATGATAGTTTCCATCTGCTGCTCAAGCTGTGAGATATACATGTCAAATAAAACTATTACACATTTGAATATCTAAACTGTGTTTTAGTTTAAACTTGACTTATTTTTTCTCTTACTGGAACCAATGTTCAAGTTCGTGTGGGGGAAACCGGTAGCTGTTGTACCGTGAAACCCATTTTTACTGGAATCCCCTCTATACAAACAAAGCCTTTTCTACCATTTCTACCTTTTTCTATATAAATAACCCCTTCAAAACTGAAACTTCTCTTAACTGGACATTTGGTCTTGTTTCTAGGGCGGTCCAGTTTACTGTATTACATGTTTGTATTTCTTCAAAACAGCCTAGGTTGTGCATTCATCAAGCCATGTTTTAACCACAAGGATACAGGCTAGGTTGTGCATTCATCAAGCCATGT
>ENA-OREC01000509-OREC01000509.1-marine-metagenome-genome-assembly--contig:-NODE-509-length-15473-cov-13.524422_pt1 | contig 15473 bp, 5 predicted proteins | sample MGYA00248626_ERZ508543 | MGnify/ENA primary metagenome ERZ508543 (study PRJEB26211, sample SAMN05518279) | marine metagenome | isolation source: Puget Sound, Washington, USA | host: Bankia setacea... | reverse complement strand
AAATAAGGGGATTTAAAAGGGGACATTTTGGGCTTAGGTAAAGTATGACAAAATCTATATGTGTGTGGTATTGGTTTGTTGTCTTACCTTACGTACGACCATCATTGAAAATTTCATGCTGGACGATATATTGATGACTTTGTTAACAAAACATCATGTGATTAAGGGGGAGTGTGCGCAAACGAAAAGCGGAAACGGTGCAATTGGATGCTGTCTGATATTACCCTAGGTCGAAATTACCCTACTGCGGGATACCTATTATGCCTATGTAGTGATAAGCCTGCATCCTGCAAATAGAACGCACATAATTTTGCATTGATGCAGTTTTTGCAGATGTGTTTGTGTGTCCTGCTGGACACATTATGAATTAAAATGAAATTGTGAAAATGTTCAGTGCTAAAATACCCAAAGTCTTTTAACAGTTTGTTTATTTTGTAGGAACTTACACACATTCTTCGCTTCCAGTGATTTTTTTGTTAAACAAGTGAACATTGAAACATTGACCTCTCACACATTCCAATGTAAAATACCTCTCAAATTAACAGGATTTATCTGTCCTTAATGCAACATTGACATCATATTCAGCTTCACTTGATTGCTAATAGTTACTTTTCTTGATATTCTGGTATGCAAAGAAAATCGGCGCCAAAAATGTCAAGGTCCATACTTATCTTGATGCTTTTGTCATAAATTCGTACATGGTTACTGTCGTGTAATATTTTAAAGATCATGAATTTGTTCAACATTTATAATGAAACTTGACCTTGACTTTCAGATGTTCTTGACAGTGACTGGACTAAGGAATTTAAACAAACAAGATGTGGCTAACAAATGAAGTCAAGTACATGAATGAAGAACTAATTATTGTTTTAATAATAACACATACATGTTTGTAATCAAACCATTAGTTAACATAAAGGTGGGAAAATAAATGCTTGTGAATATCTATAAAGTTTTGCCAAAATGAATCTAAATGTAACTATTTGTAAACATGTGATGCTACCTAAATGCTTATGACATTAGAACATTCACCTTCACCTTTGGACACATCATAGGGCATAATTGGTTAGCATGTAAATATTACATTGTCTTTAGGTTTAAAGAATGAAACAAACATCTCAAACAAATTAAACCAAAGTGAAGAAAAAGTTATGCATTGATGTTTGAAAATTTGTATGGGAAAAACAGGAGAACTGGGATGTTAATTCAATTCACTTGATGGCAAAAGCGACAGTTAACAGGCTTTCTCTTCTTGCTTGAGTTTGACCAAGTCTGATAATATACAGTTAAGATTTACACCTCAGTAGTTTATGAGAAGGTATTATGTGATTAAGTCCAATAAGTTCTCTTTTTTATAATCTCATGTGCTTAGCCTTCATGCTGTGCATTAAGTAAACCTGATGTGTTATAATGACGAAATGCCTGGGGTTATCCCATAGTGCCATTCTGTATGTTAGTAATTGATCGTTAGTACAATAGCCATATGTGTATTGAAACATGGCCTTGGGTTAAAAGTCCTTCATAGAAGTAGTATGCAGGTCAATGAACAGATGAACACACCAGATACTGGACAATGTGTACAATATATATTTTGTTGTCTTCTTTAGATTTAACCAAAGCTCTATTGTGAAATTTTATCAGGTTTTAGCCAGCTTTTAAAGCATTATAGTTTGTGACCCAATCTGTAGTTTGAAGTTATATTTGGTAGTACCTCAGTTGCTTAAATAGCAGTAGTAGGTTGCAGTTGTATTAACACTATACACAATGTAAGGTAGACAGGTCTACATTAGAGAAAGGGCACATGTTTTGACAATGAATATAAAATGCTCCTGTCTGCCTGTTATTATACTGAGAAGAAATTAGTATGAACTGAAAGGGTTTCTCAACACTTTTATTTTTAATCTGCCACATGTTTTTAGGGGGTCTGCTATTGCCAAAGTAGTGGGCAACAATGTAAAGAAACTGGACGAGTTTGAGAATGAGATTAAGATGTGGGTGTTTGAGGAGGAAATAAATGGTCGCAAGCTTTCAGAAATAATCAACACAGATCATGAAAACGTCAAGTACCTCCCAGGACATAAGATTCCAGAAAATGTGGTAAGTAGTTATAACGAGGTTGGCTATTGGATAAGTATAGTACCCTTCAAATTACCTCTGCAGTTAGGTGAATGACCTGCTTTTGGTTCATTGTAAAAAAGGTTAAAACAAAATGACTGTAATCCTTATGACAAGTATTAGTGTTAAAATAGCCTACGATTCAAACCAAAAATAAATTCACAACCCTTGTGTGTATTTTATCCACTGACATTGGGAAAAGGAAAGGCGTAATACTAATTCAGTCAAAATACTACATTAATTTTGATTGTACCTGAAGTATATTTTCATCAATATTGAATTTAACTAAGATAAAAAAGATATCTTAACTCTGGTACTGTTAGATTAAGATTGTGAGAATGTCCAAGGCAATTTAAGTCACTGGTCATAGTTTCTCTTGATGTATTTACAGCAAGTTTATTTATCCTTCTTTTGTGAACTCAGTATTAGGCGTTCCCTTCAAGCTTATTCACTGAGTGATTTACATGGAATCAATTGTTGAGGCTCACTTTTTTGGACAGTTCTGGCATTTGAAACATTTTGTTTAATGTATATTTGTGTACTGTTTCTAAGTTAAGAGGATACAAAACAACAACAAAGCCAAAATGGTGTGGGTCTGGCTGAAACTGGTTTTTAACATGTACACTTTATCTCATGACTTATGTTTGAGAACAGAGTTTGACCTGTTAGTGTACTTTGAAACAACCAAGTGTGTAGCAAATACTGTCAGCACATGTGTGTTTTTAAATCATGTCATTCCCAACGAAGCCAAATCCAATCGAGCTTTCTTCATTTTTGTATTTATTTGTTGATAAAATAAAACTTGCTTGAGTTTCATGTATCAAGTTATAACTGTGTTTAACTTGGTGATCACAGCGGTCAATTCATGACACTCTTAGTGAGCAGTGGTATAAGATCTTCTCGATAAAAGAAAATGTTTTTGTTATAGTTTAGGTGTCCCGTCTTAATCAGTCCACAAAATATTATCGTATAACTATTTTCCCCCATATATACATATCTCTACCATTATTATTCACCAAAAATAAGCAACAAAAAAAACACTTTCTAAATTAACTATTTTCTATTCCTTCAAATAAAAAAAATGTTGGAATTGTCATGTAGATTCTATGTAACAATTATGTGAATAAAAGTTGGGAAAAAACACTATTACGGTCCCTTTACAGAAAATATTTGATCTCACAATGTTTTGACAGTCTGGCTTCAAAATAAGCTTTCTATTATACATCTAAGCATTGAGAACTTGTTTTGTTGATTTGTGTGTGTTTCTTTTTAACATAAAATGAGTTGAATTCAATTGCAAGAATGGTGTAAATGAATAAATTGCTTGTCTGAGCTTTGTTTTGATTAGCAAACAGTCAAGGCTGAGGTCACATTTTGAAAAACAGTTAGATGATATGGGTAGGGTGTAAAATCTACAAGAACCTTTCTCTTTCAGATAGCTGTACCTGATGTGAAGGATTCAGCTAAAGATGCCGACATTTACATATTTGTGCTACCTCATCAGTTTTTACCCAAAGTGTGCCAACAGCTCACAGCCACAATCAAACCTGATGCACTTGGTGTGTCCTTGATTAAGGTAAGATCATGAAATCACCCTGAATTTTGACATAGAAAGAAGGAATGTGCTTACCAGTTAAGAAAGATTTCAGCATTATATGATAAGAGTAAGGGATAGAAAGTCACCTTGAATATATTTCATAATGAGGGGATAAGTTATAAAAAAATATGTGTTAGACAATATGGTAGAAACTGTAGAATATAACTCTTGAATGTTGGCATAACTTTCTGCTTTCTATTCATTAACCTTATGTATGTGCAAGGTGCTGGGGGTCATTATCTAGATCCACCTGCAGAGCCAACAATGCTAGAATAATTAGAAGCTAGACAATTTGAGTGCGTGTTGTTAATCAGTAGATAAAACGGTCCAATGTATAAAGCACCTTTCTCTCAGTTTTAACTTTACCTCGCCAATGTTGACATGACTCTAATAGACAACCAACCTGTAAAATTGGTTAACTGTAGACATATTGATCTTGACGTACTTAAGCCGTAAAAGCATTATTAGATAGCATACCTGTACATTGGCGGGAGTAGGTGACCTTAGCATTAATGATAAACTGGCAGATTGTTTGGTCAAGGTGAGCCTTAGTAGACAGTTGATAGCCATGGTCAAGTTGGTGTAGAGTTATTTACTCTTGATAAAACCCCTGTATACTGATGTCAAGTAAGATTAATGGTCTGTTAGATTGGAGGGTTTGAAAGACTTGTAATGTTAACTGATTTACATTTAAATGACAATCCACTGACCTTGGGTTTTATAAAGAGTTTTGGGTCATAAAAGAATAAGGTAGCATTTGCACAAATTTTAGGCGACATTAAACAAGAAAGCAGAAACGTTTACATGGTTAGAAATGGAGTTTGAGTTAGGGGAGTGGTGTATCAATCATAATTCAGACATCTCCCCTTTGGTGTTTTTTTTTTTACAGATAAAACATAATTGTGACCTTGATTCAGACAGTAAAACTCTTGCCAGGTTATTCTAAGGTTAACTGATCCGTTTTTGGTCCATACTTTATTTTTTGGTCTATGCTGTATTTGTGTAGTAGCGACTTAAGAAAATTTGCATGTTAAAGTACACTCAATCCTGTTTTTTTAACCTTTTTTGAACCTATCAGTACAGATTACAGAGCAAAATCTGTCTGACTGGTGCAGTGGTAACAGGCTCGCCTCTCACCTCTGTGACCAAGGTTTGACACCAGACTTCAACATGTGAGATGGTGATGGTGGTCACCAAAGTGGACAGTTGAGTTTCCTCTGACTGCTCTGGCTTCTTCCCACATGAACAGCACACAATTGCAAACATGATTTGTATTAGCTTTATGACTTGTTTTTGAAAATATTGTGAACTGGATTCTTAGCCACACACAAATATAGGAAATTGTCAGAAAAAAGATTCTTGTAACTGAAATGTTCCCTTTAGATGTGGCTGAATATTACTGACAGGACCAAATTCTCTTCAAGAAAAGACAAAAAGTAAAAAAGAGGACAAATATATCTCCAAGAGTTGCACATATACCCTAAATTGAAACTTGCACTACAGGAATACAATGCTTTGGAATAAATTATGTGTGTAATGTTAATGTGTTTTTTGTAGGGTTTCAACATGAAAGAAGGTGGAGGAATAGAACTGATCTCAAACGTGGTAACAAACATGTTGAAAATCCCATGTGCAGTGTTGATGGGTGCCAACATAGCCAATGAGGTGGCTTCAGAAAACTATTGTGAGGCAACCATAGGTAAATGTTTTACACCTAGGAGCCAAAAACAACATCTTTCCATCACTTCAACTATATGTTCAATCTTCAATATCAGTTTCGACCACTCACTAGAGACTGTTTTTTAGTCACGACTGGACTTATGAAATGCAAAGCTCAAGTGGTTTATTTTAATAGGCATTTTGAAATATGTCAGTCACCCTGTTTTAGTGAACAACTATATGTATCATGGTACAGTGGATTTGTAGTTGCATATGGGAAGCTGAAGTTTTAAGGCCTATACTCTTTAAGTATTTAAGCTCTTCCACAAACCATGACTTTGTATTACCTCTTAAGTATCAACTGTATCAAGTGTTGACAACTTCTTCAAAAATCGAGAGAAAGTCTGTTAACATGTATAAGCTACTTATTTCGAAGGAAGAGCTGACTGGCTTTCTTTGTGGTGGCATTGTTCCACATACACACAATTAACATAGTTTAAGTTTGTTTTACCCTCAGATGTTTGCATATACACACATATATATAATCCTGGGAGCTTTTGAATAACATATGAACCATTGACCTTCGGATTTTGTATAAAAAACTAATTTTAACAAGAACTTGTAAATCAAGATAATCACCCTTAGAAATAAGATATTAAATTATACATAAACTTAAGTAAGATAAGTGTGACAGAGTTCAGTTTTTCTTGTAATACAGTCATATAGGATGTGTGTTTATGACTGTCAATTTATATCCTATTAAATGGAGGAAAACGTGCTCTGACACAGTTTAAAGGTGTGTACTTGAACTATAACCCGCTGAAGATACCACAGATAACAGCCAAAAATGCAAACATCCGATGTGTATGTGACCGATATGCATACTCTTAAATTTAAACCTTAGTTGATATTCCAGCTTTTATTTTAAATGATCAAAAAAAATCCAAGAATTTCTTCTAATTTACCAAATATGAAAAATAAACATGGAGGGGTGTCTGCAGATTAAAATTAAAATATGATTTAATGCATACACCTTTAATAGGGAAAACCTTGTTTACAAGTATGCTAAGCAATTGTAAAGTTTTATTTCAAGAAAAACATGTATATAAATTTACATAACAGCTATCAATAGTTTCAAATCCTGGCAATTGCCAAGTCTTGCATTGTTAAAGTAAACATATTTACTAAATGACTTGTGCACCATTGTGTTATTTTTGGCTTGAATTAAGTTTTCAATGCATTGGTCTTGCAGCAAATATTATGTTATGGTATTTTTTGTGGTACATGTCTAAATATTTATTGCGTAATGTCAATTATCAATTACCCTGTTGTTTATGAATGTTGATGTAATTTTTTTCCATATGAACGATAAGATGTTTACTTGTGAGAATTCCCTTTACAGTAAAATAAAATCTCATGCATTTTGATATATAAAAGTTGAAAAGTGCTTGCTTAATGGTACATCAGTTAAAGAATGTGTTGACATTAATGGGGTAAAACAAAACAGCAATACAAAGTGTTTTATGAACATTAAACTACCAAAAAACGTGTATTTTTTTCTGTTAATGCTACTTGTTAGAATGTTAATAAAATAAATTTGATGATTTTATAGAGGATATTTACAATTACCGTAATAATTGTTCTATATGACAACCTTGTAATAACTTGTGCAATTGACAACTAATAAGTGATAGTATGTTTAAGTCAACCAAAAAACACTACTATTCTAAGATACTGCAGAAAGGCGTGAACTGTCACCTTTTTTCCCTTTGAATGGGTCTGTTCATCAGTCTGTTTTTACAAGAGACATACATCTTCAGCCAATGGACACATTTCTAGTTCATATAAACCAGTCAGTAATAACTTAGATAAAAAATAATGACGTGTCTTGTTGTAAAACCCAGGTATGAGGAACAAAGACCATGGACTATTGTTGAAGAAGCTGTTCCAGGCTGATTATTTCCGTATTGTTGTGTGTGAAGATGAGGACACTGTGGAGATTTGTGGGGCACTGAAGGTACATAATACATTGCTGCAGCCAGGTTATAGTTGTTCTAGTTGATTTCCCCTTAAACAAAGCTTTTATACTCATGCAATTTTCCATGTTTAATAATGACTAAATTTCTTTTTTTCCTGTTAGTATTTGTGTATTTTTTTTTGTCCAGACCACATCAGGACATAGTGAAAACTCTGTACGTGTGAAACTGAGACTACAAAGTACTATAGGGGCATGGCATCCTGGGACATATATGTATGGTTTTTAGATTAACAATTGATTTGGCTACTGAACAGTACTTTACTGATTATAAGTGAGTGATAAATGACATAAAATTATAAAGACAAACTCAAACTTTCTTGAATAACTCTACAGAGTTTATTTCCACCATGTGTTTCACTTTGATTACAGAACATTGTTGCTTGTGGGGCTGGGTTTGCTGATGGACTTGGGTTTGGAGACAACACTAAGGCAGCTGTCATACGACTAGGCCTCATGGAAATGGTCAAATTCTGTGAAGTTTTCTACCATGGTAAGACCTGAGGTTTGAGAAAGGCAACTTTATAGAACAATACTAAAGCCTTCTCGATAGCCTAATGGTAGAGTGCTGGCTTCGAGTGAGGGAGGTCACTGGGTTCAATCCCCAGTCAAGGACCACGTCATATCAAAGACGTTATAAAAATGGTACCAGTAGTTGCATTGTTTAGCACTCAACATTAAAAAAGGGAAATACTGGTTGTTTCTCAAGAATTAAGATAGGACTAAAATGTAATGGATAAACTCTGGGATATAAATCCTTCGAAGTCGGAGGTCATTGGCCATTGTGGCGGAGATGAAAGACCGAATGACCACGCAGAAACGACAAAAGTTGAACACTAAACAAAAGACAACTGACAGACGTTACACAACCAGACCCGCTTGTTATTCGGTCCATGGTTAATAACGAACACTGCTCATTCAGTTATTAACTAATTATGTTTAACCTCTTTTCAACAAATTATCCTTTTGAAGATTGTTATTTAATTTGATAATTTTTTGAAATCAGTGAATTAGCCGGTAATTATACTATTATAAGGCTTTGTGTTTACAAACGACCGATATGTCATACTGTGATTAAATGAGGTATGAAATTAAGTATACAAAGAGGTTTACAAATAAGACAAAAACAAACTGGACTTTAGATTGACTGACACAATGGTGTTCAAGACAACAAGGCTGAACTGTACTGAAATGTAAAATTAGTAAAACTGTAATTTCTTTACGATCTAAATTCTAAACCTTGAACCAAATAAACCTGTATTGAGTTATTGGATAGTTTCCTGATAAGGTGTCAATGAACCAGTGTATGTTTTGTAACGTAATACATATTGTGTATATCATACAGTGGTTAGATGATACTGGCCGTACATCGGGTGTAAACATATGAATTACAAATGACTGCCATCTCTTATCAGTACAATCACTTATAGGAAAGGCAGTGGGTTTGACAGAAGACACTTTAAAGGTTGTGATTCTATGGTTTTCAAGTGCTATCCTAGTACATATTGGTTAATGCAAGGTAGTTGTTTCACTTGTAAAATAAAATAAAAAAATCCTCAAATTTAGAATCACAACCTTTAAAGCTGTTGTGTTTTGTGTAGTCAATCTTCATACATAATGAGATCACACCCTACTTAGATAACACCTTTATTATCAATGATCACCATGCGTTGGCTATTTTATCAATTCAGGATCTTGTCATATTAAGAAGTCATACTCTTCACAAATGATTGGGGGTTATTGGTTAATGAATCTCACAATATCTTTAAAAAAATATCTGCATGAATAAATTATTCCAATGCACTTTGTAACATTTCTCCTGATTGAATGTCACCACATCATATGCAATAATTTATAGTCATTGGTCTAAAATAGCCAACAATTACCAATAAATCATGGAGCATGGTTAACCTTCTGGTAACATTGATATTTACAACAGTATCCATGTATCATTTATGTTCTCAAATAGTTTCATATAGAATATAGAAAACGATTCCACACCACTAAAGACGCCTAATTGATGCAAATGTCAAAATTAAAAGACTGTTATCCCTATTATACAGGTTGTTAGAACGGTTAATATTGATAGTCTGTGAAAGTAGGAAGCCACAAATTTGAAATTTTGATTTACACCCTTATTGTATCACTAAATATTTTCATGTTATTATAATGTAGTTTCAGTTAATACAGTGGTCAGCATAAAGTAGTCTTGTTTACTGCATTGGCTTCAGGATGGACCTGTGATCACCAAGTAAACCAATTATTGACCAGTGTATTTCATTGTTCATGTACTCGTATTACAGGATCTACACAGAGTACTTTTCTGGAGAGTTGTGGAGTAGCAGATCTAGTCACTACATGCTATGCAGGCAGGAACAGAAAAGTGGCTGAAGCATTTGTTAAATCAAAGAAAGTAAGTTGGTTGGTCTCAAGCCACGTCACAATAAGTCTGTTATTGTTCTCAGCTGTTATATAGGGTAAAGAAAACATGAATTTTTTTCATAAAATGGTTAGATAGATGTTTTGTCTTCAAGCTCTTCCTTACTTTGAGATTTGTATTTTATTGTTTCATCCATAAAATGGGTCTGGAGTAGTTGTGTCCCCCCCCCCCCCCCCCCCCTGCAGTCCATAAAAGCAATCAACAATTATTTAAATAGTTTGGCAAGATTGGCAATTCCAGTGATGTCCATCTGTCTGTATGTATGTATTGTAACACTTGGCCTCAATATCAAGAACATCCTGGATTCCACCTCTAACTATTTAAAAATGTTCACATAGATGAGAACTTTCAAATGAGGTAGTTTTGGTGACCTCTGATCTTGGTTGTTGGGCAGTCCGGCTATTCCATCTTTAGTGGATTATCGTTTATCATATCTAACAGAGAAAAAGAAACCATAAACAAGGACATGTAGTTACTATTTTCAGAAGTAAATTGACCAGACGATTTGCCCGTAAATGGCTTGTAAAATACTTTGAATAACAAGCCACATTGTCAGGTATTTAAATATTGTAAAATTATAGTCTATCCACTAGCACTTTCTTCTCTCTCTTCTCCAGTCCATTGAACAGCTAGAACAAGAGATGTTAAATGGACAGAAACTGCAGGGACCGCCAAGTGCAGAAGAAGTCAACTTTATGCTGAAAAGTAAAAACATGGAAGAGAGGTACACATGTTTTGGTATAATCTAGCTGTTAAAATAAAAACTATTGTATTTGAAACCTAAAACAAACACGGTGTTCATATTTAACTTTATAAACGCATGAATTACATCGCAACATATTTTGTACTATAATTGTTCTCTGATAGATACATGAAAAAAGCGTTGACTGAAAGGAAGAAGTTAAGAAAAAGATGTACGTTACTAAGCCTTTAAAATTAAAAAGCTTGAAAGCATGATTAAACACAAAGTAGCATTCATAACCAAGATCAAGATTATGTAAAATTTAGATTGATTTATTTCTAGAATAGCTATTTTAAATTTCTCAGTATATTTGATGTCTCACTCTATGAGAAATTTATTATCTACTCATTTGTCTCCAGACTTTATTCCCCAAACTAATGATTGTTTTACTGGGGGTAATCTGGAGTCATCAGACAGACAGGCACATACTCAGTACACAAGATATTCATAACATGAAAGAAATTGCAGCCTTTAAATCATATTTAGCACAACATGTTTTCATACATGTTATAAGTAGTCTGGGTTCTGAAGATCACAAACAGTGATCAATTATTGCAAGTTAACTTAAAGATAACCGTGTTTGTTTTTTCAGATTCCCAATGTTCACAGCTGTACACAAGATATGCCAGGGTGAACTGCAAGTGGAAGAGTTTATTAACTGTTTGAAGAACCATCCAGAGCATATGTAAACACTGTGTTAAGTCCGAGAAATCCTTGAGGTTTTAATAGTCTCTGCTGGACAACTGGTAGAAAAAACAATATTAACAGCAATAGAACTAGTAGAGAAAACAATGTTAACAGCAATAGAACACATATCTAGGGTCTCTTACCTCAATTTCTAAACTCACAAACAAAACTTTTTAGAATCGTTTGCAAATATAATATATATGGTTTTTAATTTTTTATTTGGAAGATTCAAGTTAAACTTTGGAGAATGTCTATTGTCAGTTTATCTATTGTTTGTTTTATGTATACACCTTTGCCATACAAATCCTAAGGTTAAACAACCCACTCAAATGAGATATACGTAAAGTATTGTAAACATATGCCAAAGTTGTTATTTCATTCTATGTTACTTTGTGTTTTTCCTTTTCCATGTATTCTTACATGTTTGCTTAATTCAAGACAGTTTTCAGTTGTTTAAATATTAGTTGATTTGTTTTTCATGTTCACACTATAGTTTTGTATGGTTTTACATGTGGTTAAATTATACAGGTCATAAATTATCAGCATTATTGCGTTTTACATGTATACCAAGGGATCACTATCATTGAGAACGTTATGCATGTAGACATGTACAAGTACAATTCCAAACACATAATAGCTCATCTAATGACCAACTCTAACATCATATAGGGGCTTTTGGTCTATGCTGAAGTCACCTGTTCAAGACGGGTAACAGTGGTTCGGTCCAGTAAAAATACAGGACATTTCACAATAGAACAAGACCAATATATATTTTCAGATATGTTTTTCGCGACCTTTGTGCTTTTAATGTGAACTATGAGGAATAACATTTCTGTATCTCTGCTGTTAAAGCTAGAGCTACTTTCATACAGTTTGGCGCATCAGTTTCATTCTCGGAAAATTCACGATTTGCTGCATAATGTTCCATTAGGACATAATAAGTTTTGACTGACAAATAACCTCGATCGAAGCTTATTACAGTGTAAAAGGAAGAGAGTGAAAAAGCTCTTAAATATTGAAAAAGCCTGGCAGACAAACATGGAAACTGCAGAGATTTTCTTTTACTTAAGACTAACTTTGCAACATTAACTTGCCATTCACGTAGATTTATCTTCTTTATAATTTTGATTTTGTTAATTTCTAATTTGCAGCATCTGATCAGAGACTTGTGTTCTTTGTATTTTACTTTTCAAGGTCTAGAAAGTATAAAAACACCTTTAAATTTTGGATACAACTAAACTGTAGCACATGAGCTTGATGTTATTAAATTTTAGTTGTCTAAGTGATTGTATTAGTAATGAGAGCATTTTTGTTACATTGTCAATCTGTGAAAAACCAATGTGTTTGTCCAAGTCTTGTACCAAAGTGTATCTGTGTAACTCTATTCATTCAGTGTTTTGTCACAGTAAAAGTTATGGGGTAAATTTATGGATATTAAGTTTAATAGGGTTTATATTTGAAACCTTTGTACACCTTAATTTGCATTCACAGACTTACATAGCCTGCTTAACTTACTTGTGATCGTGTCTGTTATTTATGTATGAAGTTTTGAAATGGTCTTGAAATCAACATAAGATTTGTACTTATTTTTTACATTCTTAGTTAACTAGTTATGACTGAAACTGAAATTCAAATATCCAACTATTTAATGAGTACTGTTAGCTTGTTTGGTTCTTTCATTAAATATTTATTCTTCTTAAAACTGTGATATAACTTAAAACTGACAAAAAAGGGCTGTGTGAAAGACTGTTGTGTTCGTAAACTGGAGGATTTGAAGGACATATAATCTAAGAGCTGTGAGTGTAGTTACATGTACTTCTATACAGCAAAGCTCAGCTATTAGGACCACACAGTAAAAAGACCACTCTGCTATTAGGACCACTCAGTAAAAAGACCACTCTCCTATTAGGACCATCTATTTTCGGTTCCAAAACAGCCAATTTTACTGTGTTGCTTTTAAGACCGGTCTGCTTCATGTATTAAGACCACCTTTTAACCGGTTCCAAAAACAGCCAAGACAAATGTAATTGAGTTTTGGAATGAACACAGATTGGCTATTAACTATTATCATCAGTTTTCAGCTGTCCAGTGGCTGGTATAGTTAGTGTAACTTCACTGTACAGCTGTATCAGAGATTCTATGAAGACCGATTGGCTATTAAGACCTCTTCGTCAGTCCTGAAAGGGGTCTAATTAGGGGAACCTCGCTGTACTCTAGATTCTGCACTTCATTCTCTATCGATCTCAGGAAGTAGCTGTTTTGTATTTTAGTTATTGAATTACCCAGTTATTGGAATGTTATCATTATAGAAAAAAACAACTTGTTATCCATTTTATGTTTACAACTGAAAGGAATCTTTGCTAGATATTTCCACAATCATCTAGTCAGTTCATGCACTCACATTGTTTTTCTTGGGTGAATCAATAGAAGTTTAATGTGTTAATACAGAAATAATGATGACTTTCTATATCTTCTTCTTATATTACTATCAGAGAATATGTTATTCGTTATAGGGAGAACTCTGTTCATACATTAGCCTGAGTGCTCTCCCTTTTAGGTATGTATTTTCATTACTTTTAACAAAGAAAACTACCATGTTTACTGTTTTATGTAGACGTGTGCATTCTGATTGACAAAGCACTGAAACATGTCTATATGTTTTAGGAAAGTCTAATGTTTTGTAAACATGGAAATATATTATTGTCCTTAACATTAAAGGAAAATACAATTTCAAACATTTTTTACTATATAACTATTGTAGAAATACATACCCAAAAGGGAGAGCACTCATGAAAATGTACAGAGTTGTCCCTCAAACGAAAAGAGTGAGTTATCTACATACTAATACTTGGACTTCTATGTGTGTTTGTTTTTATCAATTGTTTCTGTTGTTCCTTATAGTAAAGTTGACTGTACAATGGTGCTTGTACCAAGTATTTGACAATGTGTTTAATGATAGTAAACTAAAGTTAAAGGGGTAGATTGTGTTAGCATGTCCAGTTACTACAGCTGTTTTTACTAATTTATTTTACTTTAATCAATCATGCTCGAATCCGTTCCTGGAAACCAACCAGTACTGAGCATTGAGGGTAATGTTTTCTAACAGGAGCCTTAAATGAGGTTTAAACTTGCCAATTTGTTGGTGTTTAAAAGTTATGTTGAAATGTTTCAGCTGTCTATTGTGTACCCAAGACTCGTATATTTTGCTCAGTTTATTGGTTTGTGATTTCTGATGTACATAAATATATATCCCCCATCATAACATTGTATCAAAAATGTCCCAAATGTTACCTTTACTGTTGCTGTTTGCCCTACGAAGGTACATCATCCTGATTAATATTATCTTTACCAGCTTTTATATGTTTGCTGTAAACATCTAAAATGTTTTTTTACAATTTGGGATGATTAACAATTAATAAAATTTTGAAAGAGACAATTGGAATTAGCCGTTATTCAACTAATATTGTCATGCAAGAGCTTAATTACCACTGAAAGATCTGATAATTATCAAGATTTGCTGAATAAATTCTTTCTAAAAAATATTTATATTCTGCATAGACTGCATTTAACGTCTTGTGTTGTTGCTCATTTTAATTGTTGTGACTCACTTGTGACTATAGTGTTAGCCATGTGAATGTTAGCATTGGACAGTGTATGTAGCATTTACATTCTATATTAGTGTGGCAATATTGTAAACCAAAGCATGAATAGGTGTGTGTAGTTATATTTGTATTGTGTTAAAAGTATTATACACCCAAGTATGTTTGGAACAAAAATGTATATGTAGGATACATGATATATGTTTTTCTTTTTTTCTGTAGAAATAAAATGGTACAGTTTATTACTCTTGTGTCATCTTTCCATTTGTAACATGTACTTGGGAAATGACTAAAGCCCATAATGTCTTGACTTGATTTATTGACCAGGGTATTGTTTAACCATTAATCCTAGGTGTATGTTCTGTTCTGAAGTATGGTTTCTATAATCCTGTTCTGAAGTATGGTTTCTATAATCCTGTTCAGACATTTGTCGAACTGTCATACTAAGGCTTGATGTAAGCCCTTAGGACACCATGATAAAACGGTATCCAACATCTGACTCTTGCATTTTTGTAACATCTAACTCTTGCGTTTTTGTAACATCTGACTCTTGCATTTTTGTAACATCTGACTCTTGCGTTTTTGTAACATCTGACTCT
>ENA-OREC01000508-OREC01000508.1-marine-metagenome-genome-assembly--contig:-NODE-508-length-15474-cov-13.827044_pt1 | contig 15474 bp, 7 predicted proteins | sample MGYA00248626_ERZ508543 | MGnify/ENA primary metagenome ERZ508543 (study PRJEB26211, sample SAMN05518279) | marine metagenome | isolation source: Puget Sound, Washington, USA | host: Bankia setacea... | reverse complement strand
CAAAGTTCAATCTCACAAAGAGTCAAGCACAACGATTTACTTACTGACTATTTACCAAATGAGAATTATTCTAGTTAAAGTGCTAGTTTTCTCAAAACAGTCAAAACAAGCATGCATAAACTTATAAAGAAGTAAAATTCTTCATACTACATAAATAAGAAAAGCAAACAATATTGTTTGTATCACACAGTGTTGGTCCATATGTTTAGTGCAATGTTCATAAGAATTCTTGAAGTTTGGATAGAAGTTTTAAATTTGAGAATAAAAAATCACTTACAAGGTAACATATTAGTTTTGGTTAAGTCTGAATAATTGTGATTTGATGATTATTTTGCGAAAGAAATTGTTGACTTTGATAAATCTATGTTTTACCTCAAAGTTGTACTGGTAAGCATCGGCACACAGAGCTGAATAATCTGTATATGAGTAGAGGACCTCAATCCCAGCAGACCTGCATGTGTTGTTTTATGAATCTAATCTTCTCATGCTATCATGTATTAACAGAAGAATCGTTATTCATTCATGTTTGGTATCATGTTTTAACCGAAAATGTTGAGAAAATAAAATCATTACTCATTCTTGTTTGGGTCTAGGATATGATTATGAATGAAAAATATTATAAAAAACATTCTCAGTCATGTTTTGGCTTTATGCATGTCAGAGAAAAAGTTTTAGACACTTGCTGTTTTTATCTCATGAATGAATGAAAGAACAAATTGATTCATACCAGGATCGACCTATCATTTTTAGGCTGACTCGGAAATGCACAACCTAAAGATATGAATTGCGCTATTACACGTCCAGGCACAATCACATTACAAATCTAAAATAGTGCACCCTATGTTACCGTTACATTGCTATAATGCACTTCGGTGACTTTGGTTTTTGGCTGTAATGTACCTTACTAATGGATTTATATCCTAATCTGTCTGAATGAAATTTTATTCGAAAAAAGCTTGTTTTGCACAGTTTTACAACGTAAGGAGTGGAGTTTTGTCTGAAATTGTCTGATGCTCTATTTCATACGTGGATGTAAATGATTGTATTTGTTTACATAATGTAACTAAGAAACAAAGTCATTCCCAATGTTCTGTCATATAACAGTGCTGCACTTTTCACTAAGAATTTGACGAAAACATTGTTAAAGTGAAGAAAAGGGCCAAGCCATATATGCTCATTAAAAACTAGACTATTAAAGTAATCCAGGGCTGTTTGTTCAATCCTTTGCTGTTATTGTATTATTTCCTTAGTGTCAAATGGCCTATTGACGTGTTTTAAACGTTTTGGGCTTTCATGTACTTTTAACATTGTAGTTACAAACATGGTGTAATAGTTTGTTTGTGTTTTTGAATATAGTCTGTAACATGAGACATGCAGTTATAATGAAATATGATTGAGATGTCCTTATAGTGCACTGTTAATAGCTCTGACGTGTTGAGCATCACAAGGTTTCTAAAGTTTTACTCAAGTGTAGTTAATCATTAATCAACATTGGTATTAAAAGGTGCAAGAGAAACCCAAACTTTCGATTTCTGTTTATCAAAGTGTACCTAATATCAAAGTGTGTGACTTCTTCATTCATCTTTTCTATTTCACCCTGAAACAAGTGAACTTAGAGATGTGCCCTCATTGACTGGTGCCAGTAAATTAGGGCAGTTCCATTTCAAACACCCGGAGATAGGTCTATATTTCACTTTAAAAGAAACTATGAGTACACGTGTTTGTGATCAAATGTTGATGATACAGTCAATCAGTACAAAAAGAACATTTTCATTGCTGTTACGTAGTTGCGAAATATTTAAATAGCAGGTTTACTAAGAAAATAAACAATTGGCACGCAAGCAAGGTTAAGACGTAAGAATTGCATGAAAACACTTGTAGATTATCTGACACACTAATGTGTTTGCAGGGTTGTTTACACTAGCCTTAATTGTTTCATGTAAAACTAGGATTGGAGAGTTGAGAATAAAAAACTCTTCATACAAATATGTGTGTTGTGTAAATGTGCGTAAGAAACTGTGAAATATAATGAGTTATCAGTAGTTAAAATCTTTGGTCCTGCTGGGAGGATGCTGTGCATTACATGGTGATTAGAATAAAGTGTCTATGTCGTGACTATAGCAATCAGCGTATGTGTACTAGTAATACACTTATGATACAATCTGGTGCAATCAACCAACATTTCTACAGCAGATTTATGGTATCCTATTGATGTTCAAAAAATGAAACCAAGCCCTCGGGTAGCTAGGAGGTACAAGGATACACATATATTTAAGGCAGAACATATTTTAACATTAAAAAAAATCGATGGAAAAACCATGCTGTGAAGGTGTTACCTATCACCCTATATACCGTATATCACAAACAATCCAAGGATGAGCTTCAGGCAATAAAAACTGGAAATATTTCATGTACACACTTAATGACATGTTTCCTACAAAAATGATATTCTCTGTAGATTATGGTATGCTGTATTATGTTATAGCTATTTCAAAGGAAATGAATGATACAGTTTAAAATTTGATTGCAGTATTTATGAAACCATGGCAATCTTTTTAATCTAGAACTTAAAGAGAAAATAGATGTAGGAAACCATTACTCTTGTTAGTCAACGTGGAAAACTTGTCTGTTAAATGTACGGATATTAATGGGGGCCGCACACCTTGAATGTTTTGCATCATAGTGAAACTGTTCTAAATTACATTGAGAATAGAAGTTGATAGACCCTTGTTGGTGTTATTGGTTGATGCAAAAAGTTGAATACAAACCTGTGCTAGATGATTGTGTGGGAAGGGGCAGATAGAATCATTTTATAGCTTTTTATCCCCAAGGTATTATAACATAAAGTTTGACCATTGATCCATTACCAAATAAGGACTTCTCTTTTAGTCACTCCTGTTTTATAATAGGATTGTTGTTGGAAAAACAGTTTGCCTAAAGTTACATTGAAACGTTAAGGTATGTTATAAAGTTAACTCATGCGAAAAATAGTTACACTACCTGTATCCTTGGCAGTATACCATGTGCTTATATGTTATGGTAGAATAAATTGATGGAAATAAATAGTATCTTTTTAAATAATTCTACAAAAAAGTGATCGAAGTATTAATTTGAATATTTAAAAAAGGGATTGGTACTTTATGGTACTAGGTTTAAAAGCTTATTTGTATTCTGCCAAAGTATTATAGAACGTGCAGCCATGAAGGTGTGAAGTTGTTTTCGTCACTGTAGCTTAACGACCTGGAAGCATTATTAATACCATGCATAGCTGAGGTTTAGTGAAGAACGGGGTTAACATTTTCAAATAGCCATAATACTAATTTCATTGCCTTGCACTTGAGTCTTCTTTGCAAGGTTACATCAGTTTTAAAATGTGTAAATATGCAGCTTGGAAATATGCCATACGCGATTGCTTGCTATTCTGTAATGGAGCTTGTCGAAAGAATAAATCTAGCTTATAAACCAATGTATAACATAGCTAAAGGCAAAAACAAACGCCATGTTTTCGTGTCTCATAATATTCTCAGGAATCTGATATCACACTGTGGATAAAAATGTGACCATGAACAATTTACAGCTGTAGTTTCAATCGGTTGAAACATAAAATCTGCTAAAAAGACTGAAAAATGTGGAAATTATTGCTGTGTCAGCCGAGTTCATTTTATGGAGTTGTCTGGGTCCAGATGGAGCGAATGGTTTAACCCTGACACTTGGATATCACAGACTTATGGCATGACTGATCTAACGATGGTCTTAGTTCTTATGTACTTACAGCAACAACTTATTCAGGCCTTGATATGAATTATAATTGTTTTCCAGTACATAACGGCTAAGTTCCTCATCTTCAGTTCAAATGCCCCCACAATTGATGTGCCTCACACCTGTTTCTACATGCATTACTGATACAAACCTCCATGTAACTTTAACTTTTTTTCCTTCCCCGAATATTAAATTAGTTCTTTTTTTCCTGGGCTATACAAGCAGCTAGGTAAACAACACATAGGCAGCCTCTGGTTTTGTAATAAACTCCTGAAAAAAGTAAATGGTGATGAAAATAAGTTGACTCTGGGGCGATGGGGAGTGGAGGGTTAAGGTTGGCCTGTAGGAGGTGTTAAGGTAGGGGTGGGGCAATAAACGTACCTGAAACATCCTTGGAACGCTGGAACTTTGACCCTTCAGCTTAGCGTCAGTGGCAGTACATTGTCAGACTGAACTTAACCACTTGAACAATCTTGGGCAGTAAAACTTGAAGTGACTGCTGGGAGCTTTATATCCTTACATCATTTAAAATCTCATAAAACCAACTATCTAAGGATTAAGGAATGTTTTGTCTGTCTTCAACTCATTTGAACAATCAGTGTAATGATGGCAGTAAAAGATAATAGTGTGATGTGTAGAATTTTGCTGAATCTGGCTAATTTAGCTCCTATTGAACAGTGCACAGTAAAAATAGAAAAGCAGAAACCCAATATTTGTAAGCTTTGGTGTTCAAACGTTTTGAAGTATAACACAGACATGTCATTATAAATGTAGACTTTTTTAACAGAAGTTGATTATCAAAATTCTCTTTTATCTAAAGCCAAGAAAAATTTACAGCGGTTCTTAGTTTTTCAGAAAGTTGGATATATAGTTTCACATAATCTGCCTTAATATGTTTTCTTTTGAAAAATCTATTTCAAAAACATACCAACCGATAATTACCTCTGTGGTCCAGATATGCCAAGTTTTTCTTCACAAATATGCAATGTTTTGTCATTTTTAACATAGACCTCATAAATTTTGCACTTTAGTTGAAAATTGGAATGCATTGCCACCCAATCTCTTTTTAAAAGTACTCTGTGTTAGATATTTAAAAAATAACAATCCGAACAGTTTTGTTCTATAGAAAGGTAACAACTGCTATAAATTTAATGGTGTTGATCGATGTTCAGGTGACCCCTTTAATCTTGCTTTACAATAGCAACAATAAAAACAGAAGCACAATGGAAACAAATGAGTGTTAGAGAATAACAGGTGCTAGTGGTGTATTCTTATTTACCATATGTTTATAAAACAAGGACACATAGAAAGTAATGGGACAAACGGAGATTCTCAACTTGGTATTCTTTTCTTGATCTAATACAGCAGTTTTGTAATCATTGAATAATATTCTCTATGCCTTCATTAAAAACAACATTGTATGATGACATATTTAGTTACAGAAACATCTTGTTATATTTCCAGTTACGACTACATCAGAGGGCTACAGAGATGAAGCTCCAGCCATTTGCTTTCCTGCTTAGAAGTGCTTTGGACCAGCTTGTAGAAGTGGACACCAGCAAAATATTTTGTGAACCAGTGGATAGAGAAGAGGTATTTTGTTGTCATGTTTGGGGTCTTTGGGTTAAGATATTTGGTATATGTTTCACAATTAACTGACACGCAGGGAAGGACCCAAACTCTCTACAAATTCCTATGAAGTTACCAAAAGATGAAAATATTAGGTCATCTTAGAAACAATTTGCAAAATAACAAACTTCTTACATTTTCTTTAAACTTTGCGCAAATAATGAGAAGAAATAAAGTTTAGAAAGTAAACTTGTGAAGTTTTTTTACCATGTCCACATTTTTGTCTCAGTCAGCTTTTTTTTCTTGCTCTTTGTAGTCCTACATGAAAATTACATGTTTGAAAATGGAAATTGGTGAATTCAGCTAGATAGATTGTCAATTTATACTGCTAGACTCTTGATTTAAATTTTTAATGTTACAGCAATGGGTATCTTAATTTTTGCATAGTCAGAATGATTAGGAAAACCGTACAAACTTGAGTTTAGTCATTTAAATTTGAGGCGTTTTACATTTTTATTTTGGGTGTTTTAACCAGATTAATTTGTAAACCTACCAATTACAGTAAATCTTACATCTTATACCCTAGATTTGTATAAAAAACGGAGCCATATCTAATTTGAAATAAGGTCAGAAAATATTTTCACACGGCTTGTTTACTCCCCCGCGTTAAGTGCGCAAATTTGTGACGATATACTTATTTACAGCTGCCACTTATCTGATTATGTTTTTTGCATGTTGTAAGTTATTTTATAGACCAAGATCATGATATAAATGATAAGAGATAGAATAAAATATGCAAGAACCCATATCCTGGAAACTGAAAAACCTCCAAACTCTGTAATGCTGCACTTTTTAACAAGGATATATACAAGTGACACACAACCCAAACATGAGCCACAACTCAGTACAAAAACTATATAAAAAAAGTATTAAATTGAGTTATAAATACTTTATTGTTTTATAGTTCATTATTTTTCATCATAGAAACTTTTACCTGGTTATTGCTACGACATGATTGGATTGAGTTTTGTACATTTACACTGATACGTTGGAAATGAACTCTGGTACATTTGTCTGTTTAACATTTCAATTTATTTCTACAAATACTCAATAGGTATGGTAAAGGTTAACATTGTTACCTCTCATTGGAAATAATTGAATTTCTGTTGCCATACAGTCAGTGAACTATCATGAATTTTATTGCACAAAAAACGTGGTCTTAAACTATGAACACTAATTCAATCATAGCCAATTACCGGGTTATCACGATTACGTCAAACTGGCAAAACCTAACCATTTGCAGGTGCCAGATTATTACGTACATACGGAACACCCGATGGATTTTTCTACCATGAGGAACAAGATCTCGGAGCAGAGGTACATGACGATGGATGACTTTGAAGTAGACTTTGACCTCGTTATAAAGAACTGTTTATCCTACAATGCTAAAGATACAGTCTTCTATAGAGCTGCCTTGAAAATGAGAGATCAGGTACTGTATGAGAACATCAATACTCATTTCTCTTATACAATCAGTGCAATTTATGGAGGTTTTACAGTTGAAGTTATGAAAAGCTGAAAGTAGATTGCAAACAAAACTAAAAGAATGCAATCCTTACATCGCTACTAGAAACTGGTTTGTTGTTATCATTTTAAGAGGCTAGAGAAAGGGTACATGAGAAAGTTAACACTTATTAATCAGATTTGAAGGTACTTTCTCAAAGCTCCAATAGAAAAGAATAAAATAGAGCGATCCATTTAGTTTATCATAACAGAAAAGAAATGAAGAGATATTTAAGTGAAGGCTACCAAAATCATTTCTAGTTCAATTTTATCTGCATAATAATAATATTAATACTTCATTACTATTGAAATTGATAAATACATGTAATTTTTACCTTACACTGCATTGATTAGGGAGGTACAATACTACGAGCAGCACGGCGTACAGCCGAGAGGGTAGGGTACGATCCGGACACTGGGCTTCATCTGATAGAACCCCCAGAGGAAATGAAGAGGGAGCCTGTTATACTTGAAGATTGTAAGTGACGATTTACTGATCAACCAGGGAACCAGTTTCAATTCAACTTGTGGTTAAGAAATGTTTTCAGGTGTAATAGAACAAAAAGTGTAATCTTGTATATAAAAAATAATTTGATTGATTTTTTTTTCAAGGATGTTTTGAATTAAAAAGATGAGAATTTGGAACAAAAAGCGTAATCTTTCAAATATCCACCCAGTGAAGACTACCTCACTATTATTTAGTATTTTTTTGTCACTTTTTACAACTAAGCGTTTTTGCCAAACTCACAATTCATAGCCTTCTATAAGCCATAAATGAAGCTAAAATAAATGCCACAGAAATCTTACCTGCTCTACAGAATCAAACAATAAAACTGCCATTCTGTTTAATCAATTGAACATTAAAGTTGATGTTCTGTTTTACTGAAAACATAACATTTAATTCCTCATCTAATCTTTGAAATAAGAAAACATAAAACACGGGCAACTGATAAAATATTAATATTACTAGGTGCTATGAATCTAAAGCTGTAGATATAGTTTGATGCAGGATTATTCAAGCCAAAATATACCTATTCTTGTGTACATTATAGTTAATAAGTTGCCCTGAAGAAAAACTATTTCCAGACTTTTATCGAAATTGGCAGTTAGCATGTACATAAAAATACGGTCAAAACAGTTAAATATGCTAAATGCGTTTAAAAGGTTGGTTAATATGAGAGAAATGATAGTCAATCAATGTGTGAAAGTGAAAGGGTTTTAAGTGATATTCAGTAAAATAGCAGATAGAAATATTTTGCTTTCACCCTTGTTGTGCAAACGTGTCCAACACAATTATAGGACAGGATCTTAAAATATATTAATTAGTGTTTATTACTTTATAATTGTTACATACAGGGTCTAAATTAATAAAAGAAATGCATTGGTTGTACATAACACTGAGTATGGAGCACATGGTTGTAAAGAAAAAAAATCACTTATTACTTTACAATAGGCTTTTTTTTGCTTTTAGGAACCAATTTCTTTGTTGGCACGCTTGTAGGAAAAAGATTTTTTGACTGCTTGCAGCTTTAATGATCAGTGCAATCAATACCCTATCTGTGTAATTGGGCTTCTAAGTTCTTGAGAAACAGGATGAAACTATTTAAACATTGTTGTTGAATGCAATATATTTCCAAATATATGCAATCAAAGATTAGGCGCTGTTTTAGCTGTAAGAATGATATTAAACCTATCCAATATTTAAATCTTACTTCAAATAAAGCAAACACAAGTCGAAAAAATAACATCTACATCTGTCTCATAATATTTCTCTGAGTTTTAAATTGTGCATATTACTATTACATGCCAATTTGTTCGATCCCCTTGTTTGATCTTTTTTCAGTTGACACTTTCTTAGAGAACAAGGACAATCTACCGTTAGAAGAACAACTACGTATACTGTTGGAGAAGATGGACATGGCTAGTCTCTCAAGTAAGACCATCCCTAACCATTTAGTGTTTCCATTTAAAAAAAAATCATTTGTTTCAGATATTTAACTCTTGCTAGAATATTCCTCTGACAGATTTTGTTTATAGTCACACATAGAAGTAACCTAGTTTGTTAATAGGTTTTACTGCTCACAAACATAACATATAAAGTGTAGCGTCAAAACATATAATGACAAAAATTGTCAAAACAAAATTGGTTGAAAAGTAGGGTCCTTACTGTGTATGTACACAGGTTCAACCTCTATATTGCTTCTGTTAAAATTTATTATATTTTTTCTAATCATTCCTTTCCTATTTATGTAAAATTCTATGTGAGTAGAAATGTTAGTTTGTTTAATCACAAGTCCTGAAACAATATGTTAAACGTGTCAACTTTTTTAATTGTTCCTTTTGCAAATGGGATAGCATCAAAGTAAATTATATTTTGTAACCAGGCATTCCAATAGAAAATTAATTTTATTCAGAGCATCCTCCTGTTTTGTTTGTATATTTATCTGGGCATTGGAGACAGAAATTCTGTAAATTGTTGTTGGAAGGCAGAGGTAGCCTGTAAATAAACCTTCCAAGTTGACTGGCCTTAAAGAGATTCCTGTGAATAAAACTGTGTGCCTGTTTATTTATACCCTTGCAAACATTGACCTGGGTGTTACTGTGAGTGATATAATATGCAACACACATTTGGCAGAGAACTGTGTCTGTCCGAAATTAAGATAATTGACAAGTTTATATTTATACACAGTATCTTATTGCCTATATTGTCATGGACATTTTTTGCATTCTTGAAATAACTGAAATTTATGGGGCCCAAAATTATGAAACTGAAAAAAGCAGACATAAACTTCATCAATTCTGCCTAGAAGAAACAAATTCATGTTTTTTTTAAGAAGAATAAATGTCATAAAGTAAATTATCATGTACTTTTTTAACAGAAAGGAAATCCAAACTGGCCAAGAGGATACGACGTGAGATTGTGAAAGTACGACGGAAACTTGCCATACAGAAAGGGACTGTTCTTACTAGTGACCATGATGAGAGTCTCAATGATACAGGTTAGTAGTAAATTTAATTCAAGCCAGAGATGCAGTAAAAGCTGTATAATTAAACCAGGTAAAATAGATAGCCTTGATTAAAGGTTGACCGTTTAGTATGAGAAAACATACAGGATAACTTAAAGACTCAATCAGTAAGGTGGCTTTCTTGGAAACTAATATTCATAGATTTCACTGTTGCACTACCTCAGCTACAAGATATCTGGAATATAATTGTGGTCTCATTGTCACACTTTTATAATACTATTAAAATGATATATATTTTAAACCTCAGTTACAAAGCTAGCTCAATCAAATGTTCAGTTAGTATGGGTTAAGATGGTTTAATTGGAAAGTTTTGCCTGATCATTTGTCTATAGCTGTAAACGTTATTTAGCGACAGCCCTTTTTTACATCACTCAGATAGGGGTCAATAAATACTGATGACCCTGTATGCCCGTGTAGCTTACTAGGTCTATCAATAGTAACTTTCAATTTTGTTTTAATTAGAAGTTAGGGAAAGTGTAATTTTGTTACTATTGAAGTGCTGTGTTATGAGCGTGTTTTGACTGTAAGTGTTTCGAAGATTACCCATAGTTACGAGTAATAGTAATAAGGGGAAATTGTTTAAGTGTCAAATCAATGGTTACCCATGAGAATACAGTTTCCATGTTTTTATATACTATTTAAACACCTATAACTCTACTGAGCTCATTGATTGATCAGCTATTTTGTTGTTTCATAATAGGTCAGTGAGGTGGGATGAGTGTTTTCTCTATGGAATTTCTGGTTTCCCCTCTCATTATCAAAAAAACGCGGAACTCAGTGCCAACATTAAGTGCCGCTGTGTAAAATATATACCTGTTTTCATAATAAGATGAAAAATATGTTGAAAAGTGTTAATAATTTTACTCTGCATCTTTCAGCCTCATCGGAAGAAGATGTATCAGTGGAGGTCAATAGTCCACCAGCTTCTCCAACTCGTAAAGACAAAGCAAAATCACCTATCAAAATTCCACTAAAGTCACCCTTCCTTCTAGAGAAAGTCAGTCCTGGTCCAAAGTCGCCCAAACCACCAACATTATTGAAATTACCCAAACAACCCAAACAGAAAAAATCGCCTGCAATGCGAAAAGGTCCAAGCATTCCATCCATGAAGTCACAGAAGAATTCATCAAGTGCTCGTGGTTCTACGGGTAGAGGAAGAGGGCGTGGGCGGGGCAGGGGAAGAGGGAGGAGTCTGAGTACAAGGAGTGAGTCAGACTCAGAAATGGGAAAACTAGGTAAATATTTGATGGCTTTCGTCACAATTAGATTTAGTCTTTAAGAAGATGTTCAATAAGTACAACTCAGCAGTTTTTAACATAAACCTTGGCATGGGACCATTTAATGAGTAAAAAATAGAATTGAAAACATAATCTTTGGTGCGACAGAAATGAACAGTTTTAGAGTTGTTATTTTCATATCTTTGAACTGTATGGTGGTAAAAAATATAACAAGATCATAGATGTGAAGTGTTATATCCATAACCTGTTTCCAAATTGTATTAAACAGCTAATGATAAATGAGTGCAGTTTTTCTCAAAAGTCAAACTTATGCTTGTCATTTTTTTTTGTTTACAGATGACAAGTTACAAGAAGGTTCCTCCTCCAAGCCTGGCACACCTACCAGTGTACAATCCTCAGATCGTTCTTCTGCCTCTACCCCCACTCCCGGTGTTAACCGACGTACCGCTGTTCTCTTTAGTAAGAAAGGTATGCGTAAAGATAACAGTCCTGCAGCTAATACCCCTCCTAGAAAACCAGGGCGACCACCTAAAATCAAAGTAAACCAGGACAGAGAGAAACTTATATCAGATTCTCCTCAACCGCCAGTCCTAGAACTCATGATTCCGTCACCTGGAAAGTCACCAAAAAGCCCTGGAGCGAGAAAACGATCTGCCAGTGTAATGTCACCTCACAACCCAGATGCAGCCCCTTCACCCCCTAAACGAACCATCTCTATGACGGAACCCTTGCCATCATTTGCCGACCCACCAGATTTGACACGAAAGGATAATTTTATGCAATACCGATTGGGAGATCATATACGGAGTTCGTCGGAATCAGACAGCACCTCTGGCATGAGCAGCAGTGATGAGTCTTTGTCCGATACATCAAGTACTGGTTCAAGTGACAGATCAGGTAAATATATACATTCTTAGTTAGTAAAGCTCTAATGATTCAAACTTTATCTAATGGCATATTTTCGAAAGTAGTTATGAATGAAAATAGCTTGGTGTTCACTCCTTTACTGTGCCTATCATTAAACTGTGTAACTTTGTTTACAACCATGGATATAGAGTGACTTGGTGCAGTTGTTTATTGTTTTGCTTGCACCTGGTGAAGGCTGCATTTAGTTTTATTATTTTTGAATCATCTGTATTAAGTGGCTGTGTATTTGAGATAAGTTTGAGAAAAGCAAAGATCGGACAAAATCTATGAAAGGTTGGGAGTAAACAGATACAATGTAGGGAAGCACAACCACTTACAGTCTCAAGATCAAGACAATTACTTAACTCTTAATAGGGCGGTTAGTATTAATCATATAAAAGTGGTGCTTTCTAGTTTGACATGTGAAGTAAAACAGACATTTCTCGGTTATCAACAAGCCTAAGTAAAACAACGGAGACCTATAGCCTGTTTCAACCCTAGTAATTCACTACTTGTGACGATGACAGCTTTGCTTAGCCATGCACTTGTTATGTTGTTGTATGTGTTTAAACCCTCATTCTCAGCTTGTAGATATCTAAATTAATAGCTTATGTAGATATATGTGATAGGATCTTTTTGTGCTGATTTAGTTTTTCTGTTCTGATTTTTTGGTTTTATCGGCACTTGGTGTAGTTTCAATGCTTCAAATATCGATCAAATAAAAAGCACATGATCATTGTCATTATTGCAGTATATAGCTTATATTTAGTCCTTCTAATAAAAAGTTCTTACTGTACAAAAGGAATGTAAGGATGACAGACAAAAAACAAAAACAGAACAAGGGCCCCAAGCAATGTTTAGAAGTTACCCCATGCTGATTTTGCTCAATTAATGCCAGTTTTTATAACCCTCGCTACTCCTTATGCTTAAAACAATATAAACTTTAGTTGTCATGCAGCAAAAACCACAGTATTTAGCACAAGCACAAAAAATAACAGATCCTGCTTGGTGCATGTCAAAAATCTTATCAATCAGCGACTGCACATGTTAAATATTTGTAAAACTTGTATAGTAAGAGCTTTGGTCTATATGTGTGCCTTGCACAATTAAGGAGTAATTGTGAAATATTCTAAGTGCAATGAAATATTGATGTACATAATACAGTTTTGCTTTCACACCTTTATATGTGCCAAGTTAATCACTGCTTATAAATACACATTATACACTTGTACTCTCTGGGTTTTTGGTAGTATTTTACTCTCTTTTTCATCCTTGTATGCTCATTACTTCATGCTTATTGCATCACTGGCAATGTTAACATACTCTTCAAATACCATATACTTCTGATGGAATCAGACATGTTATCAAAAGAGCCATCACCTAACAATTCTTGGGAGAGATTTGTAAAAAGTTTGCTTCTTGAAAAAGTAAAATAAAGCCATTTTATTTACCTCTTGGCTTGGCTCTACTTTTGTCTGTCAAAGATAAATTGAGCTACTTTTTGTCAGCCCTACATACTAAAATTATTTATAAACAAACAGGTATACTCAGTCTGCTAATTGACATTCCAACTGCTCCTGAATGTTGTAACCAGAACTATGTCAAGTGACAAACTAACTTACTTTTCAGAAATGAATGTAAGAAAAAAAATGTAAGAGCGAAAAGTTAAAAAAAGTATTTGAAAATTTCGATAATCTGCCCATTAGGATTGTATGCAATGAACACTTTATCCAATAAACAAGGTTTAGATAAAGAGTCAAACAAAAACACTTGAACCTGACTGTAATAGATCAAATTGTAAACGTTCGGTAGGCCCAGTTATTAAAATGGCTTTAAAAGAAAATGTGTTATGTTCTGAAGGCAGTATGTTAACATTACCCACATGGAATGAGACTGTGAGTGCATTGGGCATGCTTTTGTTTCTACGTGGCTTGCTTCCTTGTTTTCCTAGAGTTAAGCACGTCCGGCACAATGCAACAGCTTTATACTGACAGTGAATGCAGTGAGGAGGCAGGAGACCCTGAGAACAGACGCAAGACAGGTGAGCAGCTTTAACCCCACGCTAGCTTTCTTGGCCTTTAGTTGTTTACCATCTCTAACCCCTCTGTGTATAACAGTTGGACCATTGTACTTGGAAGTGTACCCAGTAATCAGTTGTTGGTGTCATTGTTTTATATTAAAGTAATCAGTATATATAGATAAGTTCATAACCAAAGAAGTTAGTTTTGTTGAAAAGTTTTTTTCGGGCTCTATAAGGACACTATACGGTTTTATCCTTGAGCAAGGTCTTCAGCAGCATGTCCTAGTACTGGTTGGTTCTAGGATAGAGTCGAGCTTGCTGCTACAAGTTGCTACTACAAGTGTATAATTGGACAGAATGAAGGTAAATAGGTGCATATAGCAGAGTAGATGTTACACCTACGTACATTTTAAGAAATGTAAAGGTTGTGTGAGAACAATGATCAATAATTCTATACAGTGTTTTCCTATAGATTCCTTACATTGGCAAAATACTTAGAATTACTCAAGCTTTCCTAGAAACAAGACATCTATTCCAAGTGATAGGCTTCCAAATTAGAATTGAGTAGTACATTATTGGGTATTTATTGGCTTAATTAAGTGTCATTGTCTTCCTACATTAAGAATGCCAATATGTGGAAGGAACCTGTAGGATTATGAACACTTGTGTCCATGTAGATAGAAGCTGTAGACTTATACCTGCTATATTCTCCTGTTAGACTGTGGTTCAAGTATAATGAAGGGGGTGAAGTGTAGTTGGTAGTTAAATCAAGTGAAAATGTGTTCTTTGTCGTCAGAAGCCATGCCCATGAAAATAGTTTCTTGTACCATTAATACATAACCCTTGAACGCTGTACATCTTCTTATCTTCCCCCCACATAATTCCTTGTGCCTCAGAAATCTGCCAAGGAAGCATGTTCACTTATTTAATTGTTGTCTGCCACGTTTTTGAAATGCCGTACAAATTCCCACTGGAAGACTTACCTTGTTTTACCAATTTTCTCCTCAACTTGTTGAACTTTTTGTGTGTGCATAACACTTTCCAAAACAAAAATGTCTGGACAAATTGTGGTTTTGGGGTTAAATATGCATTTCTGAGACTGAATTCTGGGAATATTTTACATACTTTAAACTTTGTACTGTAGATAATAGTTCAAATACCTAACACTTTTGGCGTCTGTATATGATACTGTAATTTCTCCTAACCTTCACTCCATGTTTTGTAACTTCATATATTGGCTGGGATATTAATACCTGCACATTGTTTTGGAGACTGGTTTTAACCTTAAATATCTCTTGATTTAGTTTTTAGATTTAACCTGTACCTTTGACATCATGTTTTTAATCAGAGATACACTTATATAAATCTCAGCTAATAAACAGAAGAGTCGTAG